>Ga0180301_10000198_pt1 | contig 46022 bp, 42 predicted proteins | sample GuaBasSediGuay16_FD_121797 | JGI IMG/M metagenome (GOLD analysis project Ga0180301, IMG submission 121797) | Subseafloor sediment microbial communities from Guaymas Basin, Gulf of California, Mexico - Guay16, Core 4569-2, 12-15 cm | ecosystem: Environmental > Aquatic > Marine > Hydrothermal... | reverse complement strand
CTGATGCTGGAGAAAAGATTGAATTCGGACAAGGTGATTTTGTCACTTTTCCCAAGGGCCTGGCTTGTGTCTGGGAAATAAAAGAGCCGGTGAAGAAGCATTATAATTTTAAGTAATAATATAGAAAAAAGTGATGTTAAACTTTCTTTATAATCTGGCCACGGATAAATACCGCGGAATTTTGCCAGACCTGGTAAAGTTCTTTCTATTTTTACTTTCCCAAATTTATGCTTTAATAATCAGATTTTTAATTTTTAAAAACAGGCTGCTACAGCAGCGCCTTAATTGTAAGGTGATTAGTATAGGCAATATTACTTTGGGCGGAACGGGAAAGACTCTTTTAGCTGAATATATCGCTAAACTACTTAAGCAAAAGGGGCATAGAGTGGCAGTACTAACTAGGGGGTATGGAAGAAAGGTTACAACGTCACAACGTCACAACGTCACAAGTTATGAAAATATGGGAGATGAGCCGTATATGCTTAAAATGAAACTGGGAGACGTTCCGGTTTTAGTTGATGCCGATAGAATACGCTCGGGGAAAAAAGCAATCAGTGAATACGGGGTTGATTCGGTAATTTTAGACGACGGTTTTCAGCAGTGGCGGATTAAAAAAGATTTAGAAATCGTAACTATAGACGCGACCGACCCTTTCGGTAACGGCAATATGGTCCCAAGAGGATTATTGCGCGAACCATTATCCGGGCTTAGGCGCGCAGATATTTTTATTTTGACTAAGACTAACCTTAATTTTCATGTTCAGGAGGCGGTTTCTTATTTGAATCAGATTAATCCTAAAGCACTTATATTGAAATCCGTTCATCAGCCAATAGGGCTGTACAGGTTAAATAAGCAGGACCAACCAGTAAGGCCGGAAAGTATAAAAGAAAAAAAAGCCGTTATAATCTGCGGGATTGCCGACCCCGATTCTTTTAGTAACCTTATTACGGGATTGGGCATAAACATTGTTTCAGTCTATACCTTTGCCGATCATCACCGTTATTCATATAGAGATCTGGAACGCTTAGACCGTCAGCTACAAAGTTCTGCTATAAATACAATGATTACTACCGAAAAAGATTTCGTTAAAATAAGTCCTTATTTATCTTACCGTAATGACTGGCGGTTTGAATTACTGGTTTTACGCATAGAAATAAAACTAATAGATAATGAGCAGGATTTTATCAATCGATTACTTGGGTTATATTCTGCTTAAATTATTCGGACCTTTGTTTAGAAGGATCCCGGTTAATTTTACCTTTTTTTTAGGCAGAAGAATAGGAGAGTTGTTTTTTCTGTTTGACTATAAGCACAGGGCAGTTGCTTATTCAAATTTAAAGACTGCCTTAGGCAATGATTTATCTCCTTGTCAGATTCGTAAAATAACCAGGCAATTTTACAGAGTTTTCGGACAGAACCTGATGGAAATATTTCTCATGCCTTTGATAGATAAAGATTACACCAATAAATACGTAGAAATAGAGGGATTGGAGCATGTAAAGGAGGCGCTAAGCAGGGGTAAAGGCGTATTCATTTTAGCTGTGCACGCAGGCAGCTGGGAGCTTGCAGGTATTCTTTTGGCTTGCCAGGGGATAGATTTTACCACCTTTGTACGGGGGCAAAGAAATCCTTATCTTAACCGGATACTGAATGAGTACCGTCAGTTAAAAGGATGCAGAGTAATCGAGAGAGACGCCGGGCTTAAGGAGTTGATTAGGACTATCAAGGCCGGTGGGCTTGTAGGGATCTCTATTGACCAGGGAGGGAAATCAGGATTGCCGGTTGATTTTTTTGGCAAAGACGCCTCTATGGGCCAGGGCGCGGTAAAGTTAGCGTTAAACTACGGTTGTGCGCTTATACCAAGCTATAGTTTTAGAAGATCCGGCCCTTACATTAAAATTATTTTTGGGCCTGCATATCAAATGAAGAAAACCGGGAATTCAGAAAATGATATCCGGCTTAATTTACAGAACATTATCCGGATATTTGAAGGATATATCAGAAGCTATCCCCAGGAATATCTCTGGACTTATAAGATCTGGAAATATTCCAAAGAGAGGAATATCCTGGTGCTTAATGACGGCAAGGCCGGGCATTTAAGGCAGTCTCAGGCAGTCAGCGTAATATTAGAAGAGGCCCTGAAAGAAAAAGATTTTAAAGCCAATACCGATTATCTCGAAGTCAAATTCAAAAATAATTTTTCCCGAAGGGCGTTAAGTTTAAGCAGCGCCCTGAGCGCTAGATTTCAATGTCAGGGCTGCCTGGCCTGCCTGAGATTTTTTTTAAAGGAGGATGTTTATAAGAATTTGTCCGCTTTAAAGCCGGATATAATAGTATCCTGCGGTTCGTCGTTAGCGGGATTAAATTACATTCTTTCGAGAGAAAATCTGGCTAAGTCTATAGTGATTATGCGGCCTTCGTTTTTAAGCTTCAGGCGTTTTGATGCGGTAATTCTGCCAAGGCACGATAGGCCGCCAAATAGAGGGCCGGTTATAGCTACCCAAGGAGCCTTAAATTTAATAAACGATGATTATCTGCTTTCTCAGGCCAGCCTTATTAAAAAAGAAATAAATCTGAGCAAGAAGCTTGTTTTGGGCATATTAATAGGAGGAGATACAAAAAAATTCAGCCTAAACCCGAATTTAATAAAACAGTTATTCAGCAAGATAAAACTTTTTTTAGAAAGATATGACGGCGAGGTGCTGATTACTACTTCTCGAAGGACCTCAAAAGAAATTGAAGAGCTGGTAAAAAAAGAATTTTCGGGTTATTCGCGCTGTAAATTACTGGTGATTGCCAATGAAAAAAATTTAGCTTATGCAGTAGGCGGCATACTTGCTTTGAGTGAAATTATAATAGTCTCTGCGGAGAGTATTTCGATGATTTCGGAAGCGGTAAAAAGCAAAAAATATATATTAGTTTTAAAAGTTTTAGGCTTGAGCGAAAAACACCGGCGGTTCCTGGAGCACTTCAGTAAAAATAAATATATATATCTGTCTGATCTTGACCGGATAAGCACTCTTTTAAAAGAGCTGCACGTGAATAGGCCGCCAATATACCAACCAGACGACCGCAGTTTAGTCAAGGAAGCTTTAAAAAAAATACTATAAAATAAAATTCCCAAGCATAAAGATGAAAATATTACAGATACTGCCGGCGTTAAATTTCGGTGGCGTTGAGACAGGAACATTAGATTTAGCTAAATATTTGGTAAAAAAAGGCCATGGCGCGGTTGTAGTTTCAAGCGGAGGCGCTTTGGTTAAAGATCTCAGAGCCATGGGGGCAGTCCACTATCAACTGCCTGTGCACAAGAAATCTCTGATTAAAGTGGTAAAAATGATTTTTGAGTTAGCCAAAATCATCAGAAAGGAAGATGTAGATATCATTCACGCGCGTTCGCGGGTCCCGGGGTGGATTGCTTATTTTGCTTCCCGTATAACCGGAAAAGTTTTTATTACAACATGTCACGGTTATTACAGAAAAAACTTTTTTAGTTCTGTGATGGGCTGGGGCAAGAGGGTTATAGTGTTGAGTAACGTAATCGCGCGACATATGATAGATGATTTTGCTGTGCCTTACGAGCGGATAAAATTGATCCCCCGCAGCGTTGATCTGGAAAAATTTAAATTTATTCCTCCCGATAACAGAAATGCGAATGAGTTCCACGTAGGCATAGTGGGAAGACTGACTCCGCTAAAAGGCCATTTACATTTTATAAAGGCAATGGCCAGGGTATCACAAGAAACCCCAGGTCTTAAAATCTGGATTGTCGGCGATGCCCCGGATTCGAAATCAGCGTATAGAGAACAAATCCAGGATTTAACAAAGAGATACGGGCTTTGGCAGCGTACGCAATTTTTAGGGGTTCAGAAAGATATCCCTGCAATAATGGCGGATTTAGATGTTTTAGTTTTAGCTACTACTACTCATGAAGCATTCGGCAGGGTAATCATTGAAGCCCAGGCAAGCGGTGTATGTGTGGTGGCTACCCGCGTGGGAGGGGTGGTAGATATTATTGAAGATAATCAGACCGGCCTGCTTGTTCCTCCTGCTGAGCCGATAAGCATGGCAGAAGCGGTAATAAAGATTTATAAGGACAAGAACCTCAGGAGTAATTTAGCCAGCCGCGCTTATGAGAAAGTAAAGGAGAAATATAATTTAGGTCTTATGGCAGATAAGACAGAAGAGGTATACGAGGATGCGCTCAGTAATTTGAGAATTTTAGTGATTAAGCTCAGCTCTTTAGGCGATATAATCCTGTCTACCCCTGCATTAAGGGCTTTAAGAGAGAGGTTCCCTGCGCAAAATCATAAAATCAGCTTATTAATCGGGGAGGAATACAAGGATATACTTTTAAACTGCCCATATATCGACGAGTTGATTGTATTTGATTATAAATACCGCGACAAGGGCCTAAGGCAGCTTTTAAATTTATCAGCATCATTAAGAAAGAAAAACTTTGATTTGATTGTAGACCTGCAGAATAACCGCAAGAGCCATTTACTTTGTGCGCTCAGCCTGCCTTTAAAGAGTTACGGATATAACAATAAAAAGCTAAGCTTCTTACTTAAAAAAAGAGTCAAAAATGACAAAATAATATTAGATCCTGTAAATCATCAGTTCAGGATTTTAAAAATGCTGGATATTGATTTAAAGGATTCTTCCTTAGAGTTATGGCCCGGCGAGGGAGACCGGATTTTTGCCGAAGAATTTCTAAGGTCTCAATGGATAAGCGGAAATCAGGTAATTATCGGAATAAATATCAGCGCAAGTCACAGATGGATGAGCAAAAATTGGCCGCTTCATCATCTAGCCAGGCTATGTGAAGAATTAGCAAAGCGCGATATGCGGGTTATGCTCACCGGCTCAAAGGAAGATTTAAAAATTGCAAATTCCCTTTCGGTGAGTTTAAAAAATATAAAATTAATCAATGCCTGCGCAAAGACCAGCATAAACCAGCTTGCCTGTTTGATCAGGAAATGCAATGTTTATATATCAGCGGATTCCGCCCCTTTGCATATTGCTGCCAGCCAGGGCGTACCCCTTATCGCGCTTTTTGGGCCTACTGATCCGCGCAGGCACATGCCTTATGCCAGAAGATATATATTGATAAAGAAAACACTCTCATGTAGCCCATGTTATAAATCAAAATGCAGAAGAAAAAAATGCATGGAGATGATTACTCCGGAAGAAGTATTAGAGGCAATAGAAAAATTATTAAAGACAAATACCAAAGCACAAATGACAAATGAATGACAGACACCAAATGACAAATCTAAGGTTTTGATATTTGACATTTGTCTGCCTGACGGTAGGCAGGAATTTATTTTGTCATTTGAATTTTGTCATTTGACATTAACAATGAACATCCTATTCTTAACCAACCATCTTAATATCGGCGGTATCAGTAAATATGTATTGGAGTTGGCTGGTGGCCTGAAGCAAAGAGGCAATAACGTATATATTGCTTCCAGCGGCGGCAGGTTAACCGAAGAATTTCAAAATTCAGGAATAAAATTTATACCGATTCCGATAAGAACAAAATCGGAATTGAGTTTTAAAATCCTGATTAGTTTTTTTAAACTTTTGAGAATAATCAAAGAGGAAAAAATTGAGATCCTGCATGCTAATACGCGGGTAACTCAGGTTTTAAGCTGCCTGCTCAGTAAAATTTTGCATATTCCTTATGTATCCACCTGCCACGGTTTTTTTAAAACCAGGCTTTCACGCCGGCTCTGGCCCTGTTGGGGCAGGACAGTCATTGCCATAAGCGAAGAGGTAAAACATCACCTGGTGAGAGACTTTAAACTCAAGGAGCAGGAGATAAAAGTAGTCAGGCATGGAATAGATCTTAGTAAGTATTGTTCACCAAGTACAGAGTATCGAGAAGAAACAAAGAAAGAGTTGGGATTAGATAAGGGCCCGGTGATTGGCATTATCGCCAGATTGTCACAGGAGAAAGGCCATATTTATCTTATTAGGGCGGTTAAAAAAGCCAAAGAGCAAGTTAACAATATACGATTAATTATTATAGGCGAAGGCAGAATGAGAGAAAAACTGTTGACAGAGGTTAACTCTTTAGGATTAGAGGATAGCGTCATATTCTTCCCTTCTGTTTTTGATACCAGAAAATTTTTGTCAGTTATGGATGTGTTTGTCCTTCCCTCCCTGAAAGAAGGGCTGGGCTTAAGCTTAATGGAAGCCATGACTATGTCTGTTCCGGTGATAGGGACAGACATCGGCGGGATCAAGGATTTGTTAATGAACCAAGAAAACGGATTAATGGTAAAACCTGGGGATTCTTTTGCTCTCTCGCAGGCAATTCTTAAAATAATTTCGGATAGGACAAAAGCAGAATCTTTGGCAAAAAAAGCTAAACAATTCATAGAAAAAAATTTTACAAAAGAAAAAATGATTGTGAGTACCGAGGAGGTTTACTCAGGATGCTTAAACATAAGAAATTAACTTATCTTTTTATTTCAATTTTTCTTTTTGTGCTATTGGCAGTAAGTTTTATCAGGCAGCAGTATGTTGTCCCCATACTTATGTATCATTCAGTCAGGCCGGACGCCGAAAAGGAAAACAGGCTGGCAGTTTCTGCAGAATCTTTCAAACGGCAGATGCAGTTTTTAAAAAAGTTTAATTATAATGTGTTGCCTCTGGATGAATTGGCCAAGTTGATCAGGGAAAAAAAGACTATCCCCATGCGTACAGTCGCCATAACTTTTGACGATGGATATAAAGATAACTATAAATTCGCCTTTCCGGTACTTAAAGAGTATCAAATACCGGCAACGGTTTTTTTAATCGTCAATGAAATAGGAAGGAGCCAGAATGACAGGTTAAGCTGGCAGGAAATCAGAGAAATGCGTGGTTCGGGATTGGTTGATTTTGGCAGCCATTGCCTGGGGCCTGAGCCATTAGTAAACTTTACCTCAGATTCAAAGATACAAAAAGAGATACTTCTTTCTAAAAAAATACTGGAAAGAAAGCTGGGGATTCCTATTGCCGCTTTCAGTTATCCGGAGGGAAGATTCAGCGAAAAGATTAAAAACATGGTCCGGCGCGCAGGCTATGAACTGGCAGTTGTGACTTCTCCCGGAAAAAGGTATCCTGATGACGACGTTTTTTTATTGAAGAGGCTAAGAATTTCCTCAACTTCGGATAACTTATTTGTTTTCTGGTTAGAAAGCTCGGGGTTTTACACTTTTATTAAAGAGCACCGCGATGATGATTAGATAAATTCGTTTTTGAATTGGCAGGTATGAATAAACAAGCTGAAATTAAACGCATACTGATTTTTAACGTGAACTGGCTGGGCGATGTTTTATTTTCCACTGCAGTAATCAGGAACATCCGCCGCAACTTTCCGAAAAGCTACCTCGCCTGTATTATTCCCAGCCGTTGTTACTTTATTTTAAAGAATAACCCTAGCCTGGATGAGATTATCATCTATGACGAAAAAGACAGGCATAGAAGCCTTCTTGCAAAATTAAAATTTATAAATTATCTCAGGCGTAAGAATTTTGATACGGTGTTCTTGCTGCACCGTTCTTTTACCCGCGCCTTAATTACACGCTTAGCGGGCATCAAAAAGATAATTGGTTATTATACCAAAAAACGCGGGTTTCTTTTGACTTGCAAAATCAGTCCCCCTAAGATTGAAAGTATTCACAGGATTAATTATTACCTGGGCCTTATTGAAAAAGCAGGCTTGAGAGTAGAGGATAGCCACGCAGATTTTTATATCGAAGCGCATGACATGGAATCCGCAGAAAATTTTCTAAAAAAACATTCTTTGGGCAGTTCGGATTTCCTTGTAGTTATAAACCCCGGGGGGAACTGGTTCTGTAAACGCTGGCCGCCGGAATATTGGGCGAGATTATCGGATATGCTTATAGAGAATTTAAATGCTCGGGTAATAATCAGCGGCGCCGTGCAGGATAGGCTTTTAGCAAAAAAAATCCGGGATTTGATGAAAGCAAGCCCCATAATTGCAGCTGGTGAGTTTAATTTAAAACAATTGGGAGGGCTTATAAAAAAAGCCGACCTGTTTATTACTGCAGACTCCGGGCCTTTACATATTGCAAATGCCTTAAACGCCAAACATATTATTGCGATTTTTGGGCCCACTTCACCAAATATCACAGGCCCTTATCCTTTAAAAAGTAATACGGTAGTTTTGCGTAAAGATATCGGTTGTAAAGTTCCCTGTTACGTTGTGAATTGCCGGGATAACCGCTGTATGAAAATAATCACTCCCGAAGAAGTTTTTCAGAAAATAAAAGAAAATCTCGCTGATGATCGCTAAAATTTTATTCATTACCCTCAGTAACATAGGTGACGTAATCCTGACTTTGCCGGTCTTAGATTACTTAAAGGAAAATTTCCCTGAGAGCAAAATCATTGTTATTGCTTCGCCCCGCCCGAAAGAGATTTTCGAAAATAATCCTGCAATACACAGGCTTATTGTTTATGATAAACATTCGGGGCTGAAAGGTAAAATAAAGTTATATCAGGATTTGAGTAAAGAAAATTTTGACCTGGTGGTAGATTTACGCAACACTTTCTTCGGCGCTTTTCTTCCGGCTAGAATAAGGACTAACCCCTTTTTAATTTTTCCTAAAAATATCAGGCATATGCGCGATAGGCATTTATTTCGAGTGCTCAGTCTTCAACTTTCAGATGTCAGCCGGCAACAAATCAGCCGGGCGGCTTTTTTAAATATAAATACCGAAGACGAAGAATATATTAATAAAATACTCAAAGAAAATAAAATTACAGATTCCGATGAATTGATTGTTATTGCTGCAGGAGCACGCAGCCATATAAAAAGATGGCCAAAGGAAAACTTCACCCGATTAGTTTCTTTACTGGCAGAGGATCTTAAGGCAAAAGTAGTTTTAGCCGGAGATAAAGCAGATCAAAATATAGCAGAATATATTTGCAGCAAAGCCGCAGATTCAGCGCTTGATTTAAGCGCAAAGACCAATATACGCCAGCTTGCTGCTCTGCTAAAAAAAGCCAAGCTCGTGGTTACGAATGACAGCGCAATTCTACATCTGGCCAGTTATTTTAATAGGCCCATCGTAGCCTTATTCGGCCCTACTGATGAAAGAAAATACGGTCCTTGGTCAGGAAACTGTATTGTAGTAAAAAAAGATATTTCTTGCCGCCCCTGCAAAAAGGCGCAGTGCAGGTTCGGCACTAGCGAATGCATGCAGTTAGTAAAGGTAGAGGATGTCTTTAGGGAGGCAAAGAATTTATTTTTGCGCCGTACTCCGTACCCCGTACCCCCTACCCGAAGTAATTTCCAAAGGATATTGATAGTCAGGACGGATAGAATCGGAGACGTGCTTTTGTCTACGCCGGTAATAAAAGCATTAAGGGATGCTTATCCCGGGGCATATTTAGCAATGATGGTCAGGCCTTATACAAAAGAGATAATCGAGGGCAACCCCTATCTGGATGAAATTATAATTTACGATAAAAAAGCAAAACATAAAAGCTGGTACAACTCCCTGAATTTCACCCGGGTTTTAAGGAAGAAAAAGTTCGATTTAGCAATTATATTGCATCCTACCATCCGTGCGCATCTTTTGACTTTTTTATCCGGAATACCTAAAAGATTAGGATACGACCGCAAAATGGGATTTTTACTTACGGATAAAATAAAACATACTAAGCAGCGGGGCGAAAAGCACGAATTAGATTATAATTTTGATTTGCTGGATCATTTAGGTATAAAGGCCGAGGAAAAAGAATTACATATGCCGATTAAAGACGCTTCGGAAAAATGGGCGGAAAATTTTTTAAAAGAAGAAGGGATTCCGCAAAACCAGAAATTACTGACGATCCATCCCGGAGCAAGCTGCCCTTCAAAAATCTGGCCGCCGGAGAGATTTGCCGAAGCCGCTGATAAGCTAATCGATAAATATAATTTTAAAACGCTGATTATTGCCGGGCCAAAGGATCTACCGATAGCAGAAAAAGTAGCAAAGAATATGCGCCATCAGGCGGTTAACCTTGCCGGTAAGATCTCGGTGAGTCAATTAGCCAGTATACTCAAAAGGTCTTCCTTGTTTATATCTAATGATTCAGGGCCGGTACATATTGCTTCAGCTTTAGGTATACCGGTAATTTCCATCTTTGGTAGGAACCAGAGAGGCCTTAGTTCTGTGCGCTGGGGCCCGATTGGAGAAAAGGCAAGGATTTTACATAAAGAAGTCGGCTGCATTGAGTGCCTGGCACATAATTGCAAGAAGGAGTTTGCCTGCCTTAAGGCAATAGGCGCAGAAGAGTTAATAAATACTGCAGAGGAACTTCTATAATAAAAAGGGACAGTATTTAATAATACTAAAGAGGGCAAATATAGGTTGATTTAAGCTGGATTTGTGCTAAAATTATAACTTTGGTATGATAAAAATAGAGAAAGTCAAGACATATTCCATAAAAAAGAGGTTCAGCAAAGTGAATACCCGCGATTTTGCCAGGCCGCCTTTAAAGAAAAAAAGTTTTTCGGCCTTTTATAATTCTTTCCCTAACATATTAAAAGGCAAAGATTTTCGTGCTGTGGTTGAGGCTGTGGTAAAAGCGCGTAAAAGGCAAAAGGCGGTAGTATTTATGGCCGGGGCGCACGTGATTAAATGCGGATTGAACCCTGTGCTTATTGAGTTGCTAAGGAAAAAAGTCATTACTGCTCTTTGCTTAAACGGCGCAGGTATTATCCACGACTTTGAAATTGCTTTTCAGGGAATGACTTCGGAAGACGTGGCTAAGAATTTAAAGAACGGTAAATTCGGTATGGGCCGCGAAACCGCAGAATTCCTGAATAACGCTGCCGCGGATGGGGTAGCAGAAGGACGGGGTTTGGGAGAGGCGATAGCAAGCAAAATTACTAAATCCAGGCTGCGCTATAAGAACTTAAGCCTGTTATTTAATGCTTATAAACACAGAATTCCGGTTTATGTATTTGTTGCCATAGGAACTGATATTATTCATCAGCATCCTTCCTTTAATGCCGCGCTTACCGCCGAAGGCAGTATAAGGGATTTTTATCAATTTGCAGAGCAGCTTAGATATTTAAATCAGGGCGGGGTAGTATTGAATTTCGGCTCGGCGGTGATATTGCCGGAGGTATTTTTAAAAGCCTTGAACCTGGCGCGTAATTTAGGCAATAAAGTGCGGGATTTTACGGCTGCAAATTTCGATATGGTTTATCAATACCGGCCTTCGGTTAATGTAGTGGCTCGTCCGGTGATGTCCGGGGGAAAGGGTTATTATATTATCGGACAGCATGAGATAATGCTTCCCTTATTTGCGCAGGCCGTTATAGAAACAATATGAGCAATTTTAAGAAAATAATCAATAATTTTCAAAAAGCAAAAATACTGGTAGTCGGCGACCTGATACTGGATGAATACATCTGGGGGGAGGTAGAGAGGATTTCTCCGGAGGCGCCTGTGCCGGTAGTCTGGGCGAATAGGAGGACGTATATACCGGGAGGCGCTGCTAACGTAGCCAGTAACATAAGTTCCTTAGGCAGTAAAGCAACTTTGGTAGGGGTAATCGGCAATGATAAAAACAGGGATATTTTTCTATCGCAGTTAAAAAAGAGAAAAGTTTCTGTTGCTGGAGTTGTTGTAGATGTAAAAAGAACAACTACCCTTAAGACAAGGATTATCGCCGGACATCAGCAGGTAGTAAGGCTGGATTGGGAAGATACGGATTCATTGCCGAGGCAGGCAAACCAGAAAATCATGAAATTCGTAGAAGAGATTATTGATAAATTTGACGCTGTCATCATTGAAGATTACGGTAAGGGTGTAATAAATATGTATTTACTGGAATCTTTGATCCGGTTGGCGCATAGCCGCAAAAAAATTATTACCGTTGACCCTAAAGTCGGACACTTTCAGTATTATAAAGGGGTAACCTCTATCACTCCTAACCGCCGTGAGCTGGAAAACGCAATCCGGAATTTAAAAATCAAGGATACCTGTAATCAGTTCAGGCTTAACTTGGAACATTTATCCTGCGATAGAGAAATAAATTTAGCGGCAAAAGAAATTCTAAGGTACCTGGGCCTGGAGTCAATTTTGATTACCCTGGGAGAGCAAGGTATGAAGTTAATCGAAAAAAACGGGCGCATTACCAATATACCTACGGTTGCGCAGGAGGTTTTTGACGTATCCGGAGCAGGAGATACAGTGATTGCTACTTTTACTCTAGCTTTATGTTCGGGGGCAAGTAAAATCCAGGCAGCGCATCTGGCTAATTTTGCCGCAGGTATTGTGGTTGGTAAAATCGGTACAGCTACAACTAATAAAAAAGAACTACTGCAGACGCTTGGGAACAGATGAAAGCTATAGGAATAATTCCGGCAAGATATTCTTCAACCAGATTCGAGGGCAAGGTTTTAGCCAAGATTTTGGGTAAACCCATGCTGCAGCATGTTTGGGAACGCGCAAGGCAGGCGCGCTTTTTGGAGGATTTGATTATTGCTTGTGACGACGAACGGGTGCAGGAAGCAGCAATCAGCTTCGGCGCAAAATGCGTTTTGACCTCCCGAGGCCACGCTTCCGGAACTGACAGGATAATCGAAGTGGTAAATCCCATAGACGTAGATATAGTAATAAATATTCAGGGAGACGAGCCCTTGGTCCATTCTACCATGATTGACAATGTTGTTACGGCTTTGGCGGACAATAAATCTATTTCCATGGCCACTATTATTAAGAAGATAGAAAACCCCTTAGAAGCCGAAGATCCCAATGTGGTTAAAGTGGTAAAAGATAAGAATAATTTTGCTTTGTATTTTTCACGAAGCAGAATCCCTCATCTGGCAGAAAATTCTGAAGCGCCTTCGGTGATTTATTATAAGCACATCGGCTTATATGGTTACACAAAAGATTTTTTGTTTACTTATAAGAACTTAGCTTCTTCTCATTTGGAAGAGGTAGAGTGCCTGGAGCAGCTTAGGGTTTTAGAGGACGGTTACCGGATAAAGGTAATAGAGACAAAATACGAGACCGTAGGGGTGGATACGCCCGAAGATTTAGAAAAGGTGACAACTTATTTAGAGAAAGAGCAATAAATGAAACAGGTACAGGTCGGCCATATTAAAATCGGAGACAAAAACCCGCTCATACTCATCGCCGGGCCATGCGTTATAGAATCAGAATCAATGTGCCTGGATACGGCAAAGAAGCTAAAGGATTTGACCTCCAAACTTAAGATACCCTTTATTTTTAAATCCAGTTTCGATAAGGCAAACAGGCTTTCTTTAAATTCTTATCGCGGCCCGGGTTTAAAAAAAGGCCTTGATATTTTAAACAAAGTAAAACAAAAAATAAAAGCACCTGTATTAAGCGACATACACTGCAGAGAAGAGATTAAAGAGGCCAAAAAAGTATTGGATATAATTCAGATTCCCGCTTTTTTGTGCCGTCAGACGGATATCGTAGTAGCCGCAGCAAAGACCGGTAAGGCGCTAAATATTAAAAAAGGACAATTCCTTGCGCCCTGGGATATTTTACATATAATCCGCAAAGCAGAATCAACCGGTAATAAAAATATTATAATCAGCGAACGGGGAACAAGCTTCGGTTATAATAATTTGGTTTCCGATTTAAGAAGCCTGGGGATTATGCGTGCATTTGGTTATCCGGTAATCTTTGATGCTACGCACAGCATACAGCTGCCCGGGGCAAAAGGGGGATCTTCAGGAGGGCAGCGTGAGTTTGTTTCCGGCTTATCCCGCGCCGCAGTAGCTTTTGGCTGTGAAGGTTTATTTCTTGAAGTTCATCCTTATCCGGATAAGGCGCTTTGTGACGCTGGAAATATGATTGACCTGAAGGAATTAGAAAAATTACTTAAACAAGTTATTAGAATTCAGGCGGCTATATGAGGGGAAAAGATATTTTAAAACGTGCAAAAAACGTCTTAGATATCGAGGCTCAGGCGGTGCGTAACCTGAAATCCCGCTTAGGAAAGGATTTTAAGGAGGCTTTGGAATTAATTTTGAAAACCAAAGGAAGAATTGTAGTCAGCGGAATAGGCAAGACCGGGATTATCGCCCAGAAATTCTCAGCGACCCTTTCTTCAACAGGGACTCCCAGCCTTTTTATGCATTCGGCGGAAGCTGTTCACGGAGACCTGGGCAGGGTAACTTCGGATGATTCAGTAATCGTAATTTCTAACAGCGGAGAAAACCAGGAGATAAAACAACTCCTTCCTCTATTAAAAAAAATCGGGTCTAAGATTATTGCTTTGACCGGAAATAAAAAATCAATTTTAGCTAAATATAGCGACGTAGCCTTGGATGTTTCGGTAAAAAAAGAGGCTTGTCCTTTAGGTTTAGCGCCTACGGCTTCTACTACAGCCACTTTAGCTATGACAGACGTTCTGGCGGTTTGTCTTTTAGAAATAAAAGGTTTTAAGGAAAAAGACTTTGCTTTTTATCATCCCGGCGGTTCTTTGGGCAAAAAACTGCTCCTGAAAGTAGGCGACCTTATGCGTACCCAGGCGGCCAACCCGATAGTCAAAGAAAATAGAAAAATATCAGAGGTTTTATTTAAGATTACCGCTGCCCGCGCAGGATGCGCTTCAGTTGTAGATAAAAAAGGCAGATTAGCCGGTATCTTTACTGATGGTGACCTGCGCCGGCATTTGGAGAGGGATCCCAATCTTTCTATGCGCAGAGTTAAGGAAGTAATGACAAAAAACCCTACTACTGTAAGAACGGATATGTTGGCGACCGAGGCAATGAGGATAATGCGCGAAAAAAAGATAGATGAGTTGCCGGTAACCGATAATAAGGAAAAACCGGTTGGGCTTTTGGATATTCAGGATCTTTTAAAAGCCGGCATAGTATAAAATAAAAAACAATAATGGAAGAGCAGGTATTAGAAAAGGCAAAAAAGGTAAGGTTGTTAATTCTGGATGTGGACGGTGTCTTAACCGACGGCAGGATAATTTATGATTCCCAAGGAAGAGATCTGAAGTTATTCGACGTCCACGACGGATTAGGCGTATATATTTTAAAAAAAGCAGGAATTCCAACGGTAATCGTTACTGCCAAGGGCTCAAAGGCAATAAGGCCGCGGGCAAGGGATATGTGTATTTCTGCTGTTTTTCAAAATATCTCTCCCAAGTCAGCGGTTTTGGAAAAAATTTTAAAGCGCTTCAAGGTGAAGCCAGAGGAGATATGTTTTATCGCAGACGACCTGGTGGATTTATGTTTAATAAAAAAAGTAGGTTTTAAAGTAGCGGTGTTTAATGCCTCTAGTGAAATAAAAAAAGCCTGCGATTACGTTACCTTTAAGCACGGCGGCAGGGGAGCGGTGCGTGAAGTTTCGGAGCTCATCCTTAAGGCTCAGAAGAAATGGCAGGAGGCGGTTTCAGCTTATGATATTTAAACGTTTAATTCTGGTTTTTGCTTTGATATTTTCTATCGGCAATTTTTCTTATGCCTTAAGCCAGAATTCCCAGGATTCAGAGCAGCAGATTATGGATTTTTCTCTTTCTGGCCACGAAGAAAAAGGCCAAAAAAGCTGGGAGATTTCCGGAAAATCTGCAGATATATTTTCAGAGATAATAAAATTAAATGAAGTGGTGGGTAATTTATACGGTAAAGAAGAGGAGATTAATTTAAAAGCAGACCGCGGAGCTTTTAATAAAAAAGAAGGAAGAGTGCATTTAGAGGATAATGTAGTGGTTACTACTTCTACCGGATCAAGATTGGCCACCCAGTCTTTAGATTGGGACAGAAAAAAAGAAATGGTCAGCACAAAGGATATAGTTCATATAGAAAGAGATAATATGTGTACCGAGGCCCAGGGCGCAACAGCAGAGCCCGGCCTGAACAAGATGACTTTAGAAAGGGACGTCAAGGTAGACATACTCGAGGAAGAAGGAGCCAGCGGCCAGGCACAGGCTTTAACGAACAGGATCGCTATAACTTGCGATGGCCCGCTAGAAGTCGATTACGAAAAAAATATTGCCATATTTCAAAATAACGTAAAGGTGGATAGCGAGGACGTAGTAATCTACAGCGATATCATGGAAGTCTATTTTTTAACTTCGCAAGACCGGCCTCCCGGCAAACTGGAATCTAATTCAATGATGGGAACAAAAATAGAGAAGATCATTGCCCGTGGCAACGTCAAGATCGTGCGCGGAGAAAATATTTCTTATAGCGACGAAGCGGTTTATACCGCTATGGATAAAAAAATCACTTTATCCGGGAAGCCGAAATTAGTGATTTATTCTACGGAGGATTTAAATGCAGTTTTTAGAGATTAAAGGATTATCCAAATCCTATGACGGCAAACAAGTAGTTAAGAACGTGAATCTGGAAGTCAGGCGTAGTGAAATAGTCGGTTTGCTGGGGCCTAACGGGGCAGGCAAAACTACCACTTTCTATATGGTGGTAGGAATAATCCCTCCGAGTTCAGGATCGATAATATTCGATAATTATGATTTGACAAAATTACCGATTCATATACGTTCGCGTTACGGCATCGGTTATCTTGCCCAGGAGCCTTCCATATTCCGCAAACTAAGCGTGGAAGAAAACATTATGTCAGTTCTGGAAATTCTTCCTCTAAGCAGAAGCGAGAGGAAGCGGAGATTAAAGAGTCTTTTGGAAGAATTGAATATTGCACATCTTGCAAAGAGTAAGGCCTATACTTTATCAGGAGGCGAAAGAAGGCGCCTGGAGATTACACGGGCTTTAGTTACTAATCCTTCTTTTATCCTTCTAGATGAACCCTTCTCCGGAATAGACCCGATAGTGGTAAACGAAGCACAGGAGATTATCAAGGAATTGAAGGAAAAAGGGCTGGGTATTTTACTTACCGACCATAATGTCAGAGAAACCCTTTCGATAACGGATAGGGCATACCTCATTGCCGAAGGCAGGATCCTTATTTCCGGCAGCGCTAATGATTTGATTAATAATCCCAAAGCCCGGGAAATATATTTAGGAGAAAAATTCCAGATGTAAACAGAGAAAGGGAGCCATTTGTTTATGAAAACAGAGGTGAAAAAACTTGACGCGACAAAAAGGGAAATCAAAGTTGAATTAACCGGGGATATAGTCAGGAAAAAATTTGATGAAGTATTCACGCGCATAGGCAAAGACGCAAAAGTCAAAGGCTTCAGGCCCGGCCATGTACCCCGCGATATTCTGGAAAAGGAATTTTCATCCACCGCACATGAATATGTAATTAAAGAACTTCTGCCTAATATATATAATCAGGCAATCAAAAAGGAAAATTTGGATGTCATAGAGCTGCCTAGTATTAGCGACGTTAGGCTGGATAAAGATATTCTTTCTTTCAAGGCTACAGTGGAGTTATCGCCGGAAATCCAGCTTAAGCGTTACAAAGGAATAAAAGTGAATTTTAAAAAAATCACGGTTTCCAGTGATGATATAAAACGGAATTTAGATTCATTAAAAGAGTCAAGAAAAATTGACAAAATAGACGATAATTTTGCCAGGGGTTTAGGTTATCCGGATTTAGCCGAATTAGAGAAGGCAATAGAAAGGCAGTTTTTCCTGCAAAAAGAAAATCAGCAGCGCCAGAAGATTGAAAAAGACCTTATTAATGATATTACTAAAGAACTTAACTTTAAGATACCCGAATCAATGGTTAAGCGCCAGCTTCAGGATTTAATCAGGCAGGCTAAAATAGACCTGGCTTTAAAAGGAGCGTCACCCGAAAAAATAAAAGAGCATGAAGAAACATTGTCTAAAGAATTAGAGCCCAGGGCAAAAGAGCAGGTTAAAGTTTACCTTGTTTTATCCGAGATCGCCAAGAGGGAAAATATCCCTTTGGATGAGCAGATGCCGGCTAAGGTCGTAGAATTCTTATTAAAGGAAGCGGACTGGAATATATCCGATTAAAAGCATGAAAATTAGGGAGGTGTAGAATGAAAGAGAGGGCGCAGGCTTTGGTACCCATGGTTATCGAACAGACTAGCCGCGGTTACGAAAGGGCCTATGATATATATTCGCGGCTACTTAAGGACCGGATTATCTTTATCGGTACTCCGATAGATGACAATATCGCAAATTTAGTTATTGCCCAGATGCTCTTTTTACAAATGGAAGACGTCAACAAAGATATAAATATTTATGTAAATTCTCCGGGCGGGTCAGTTACATCCGGCCTGGCGATTTACGACACAATACAGTTTGTAAAATGCGATGTAGCTACCTATTGCGTAGGCCAGGCTACGAGCATGGGCGCTCTTTTATTAGCCTGCGGAACAAAAGGTAAGCGTTTTGCCCTGCCGCATTCCCGGATAATGATACACCAGCCTTGGGGAGGCATCCAGGGCGTAGCCGAGGATATTTCTATACATGCCAAAGAAATCCTGAAAATGCGAGATAAGATAAACGAAATAATATCAAAGCATACCGGCAGGCCTTTAGAAAAAATCCAGAAAGATACCGATAGAGACTATTTTATGTCCTCTGAGGAAGCGAAAGAATACGGCCTGATCGACGAGGTAATTACCCGCAAAGGTAAATAAGTTCTAAAAGCAAAATCCACGTTCATTCATCAGTTACACCCTACAACTACAAAAAACGCAGTTGTAGGTGTCAATTCGCGGACGTTTCACTATCACTTATGTCGCACTTCGTGCTCCATAAGTGATCCGCTCATTGAGGAGGAATTATGAGAAAAAAATATCTGCTTACCCCCGGCCCAACACCTTTGCCGCCAGAGGTTTGCCAGGCAATGTCCCGGCCGATAATCCATCATCGCACGCCGCAGTTTCAAGCTATTCTAAAAGAAGCAACCGAGGGCCTTAAGTATGTGCTTCAGACTAAAAACGATGTCTTTATATTAGCTTCTTCGGGGACCGGGGCAATGGAGGCTTCTGTAGTAAATCTGCTTTCTTTCGGCGATAGCGCGATTTGCGTAGAGGCAGGTAAATTCGGCGAACGCTGGACAGAGATTTGCCGCGCTTATGGCATAAACTGCGAAGTAATTAAAGTTGAATGGGGCAAGGCAGTTGACCCCCAAGAAATTAGATCCCGGATAAAAGATGCTCAATCGAAAATCAAGGCGGTTTTTGTAACGCATTGTGAAACTTCAACCGGTGTAGTAACCGACCTGGAGGCAATTGGTAAGATAGTCAAAGATTCCGAGGCAGTCTTGGTAGTAGATGCTATCAGCGGGCTAGGAGCGATTCCTCTACTAACGGATCAATGGTCCTGTGATGTGGTGGTCTCCGGCTCTCAAAAAGGATTAATGCTTCCTCCGGGCTTAGGATTTATTTCCGTCAGCCCTAAAGCCTTAAAATTAGTTGAGAGCGCAAGTTTGCCAAGGTATTATTTTGATTTAAGAAAGGCGAAAAAAGCTTTGGATAAGACGGATACGCCTTTTACACCGGCAATTACTCTGATTATTGCGTTGAATGAAGCCTTGGCAATGATAAAGGAGGACGGATTAGAAAACGTATTTTTACGTCATAAAAAAATGGCTGAGGCTACCAGAAAAGCGGTGTTGGCCTTAGGCCTGGAGTTATTTGTGCCGGATGCCGCTTCTAACGCGGTAACGGCAGTCAAAGTTCCCGCGGGTATTGACGGTGAAAAACTTGTAAAGATAATGCGTGATACTTACGGCGTTACTATTGCCGGAGGCCAGTCAGAGCTTAAGGGCAAGGTATTCAGGATCGCCCACATGGGCTATATCGAAGAATTCGATATTATTCTTTGCATTTCCTGCCTGGAGAAGGTGTTAAATCAACTTGGTTTTAAATTTAGCCTTGGAGCGGGAATCAGGGTAGCCGAAGAAGAATTTTTAAAGAAATAATCAGGTATTCGATAAAAGAATTTCTTTCAGTGGCAGGGAGGGAGGTTATAAAAAAACAAACGGAAAAAGAGAGGTGCGGCGCTTCACGTTTATCCTTAGAATTAAAATTTAGGTACCAGCTGTTAACTCCTTGCGGGCCTAAGGGAATAATGTAGAGTTCTTTGACTAAGAATATCAGCCATAAGGGTCTGCCTTTTGAGAATAGCGGACAGATACCCCTGGATACACAGATGAAATTAATTATTGAGATGCCGGGGATTGCCTCCTAAAAATATAGAAACCGAGAGGAAGGTTACCAGAGCGGAAAAGATAGCTGAGGGCATTTACAATATCGGCGTAGACTTTCTAAATTTACGGAAGGCAAAAAAATGAAATTACAGAGCATATCAATAGGATGGATATTATGAATCTTTTGGAAAAAGTTAAGAATAAAGAGTTATCCGACCTTCACCTTACAGTCAATTCTCCGCCAATGGTAAGAAGATACGTAGACCTCATCCCGCTGGATAACCAGGCTTTGTCTGCGCAGGAAATTAAAAATATGATTTATAGCATTCTTAGCGAATGGCAAAAGCAGCATTTAGAGGCCAATAAGGATTTAGATTTTTCATTTTCTCCTTCTTCGGATTCAAGGTTCAGAGTGGGTACTTATCAACAGCGGGAAGCAACCGAGGTAGTTTTTAGAAATATCCTGCCTTATATCTATAACATGAACGAGTTAGGCCTGCCCCAGATTATTACCGATCTCTGTCAGCTTAACGACGGGATAGTGATTATAGGAGGGGCTACCGGTTCGAGTAAGAGCACCACCATTTCGCTAATGATTGACATTATAAATAAAACAAAGGGAGGCGCGACCCTTTCTTTAGAAAAGCCTATAGAATATATGCACCGCAATGTCAAGGCGATAGTTAAACAAAAAGAGGTGGGTGTAGATGTTACTTCGTTTGCGGCAGGCCTTAAGGCATCTTTAAGGCAGGATGCCGATGTAATTATTGTCGGGGAGATCTTTGATTCTGACAGTATCGAGGCAGCGATTGCGACAGCAGAGACAGGGCATCTGGTAATAATCTCTTTACACAGTACCGACTCCGTTCAAGTTTTTGAGCGAATATTAAGTTTTTTTCCTTCAGAACAAAGGCATTATATTTGTAATCGCTTATCGCATTCTCTTAAGGCAGTAATCGTCCAGGAGCTCCTGCCTCATAAAAGCGGCACTAAACGCGTTTTGGCAACCGAAGTTTGTACAGTTAATACCGCGGTAAAGAGAATTATAAGAAACGAAGAATTTACCCAGCTACCATCGATAATTCAGACAAGTTCTCAATACAAAATGCATTCAATGCAAAAGTCTTTGGATATGCTTTTTGAAAGCGGCTTCATCAGTTCAGATACCTACGAAATTTACAGTACAAAATCATTCAAGCAATAGATAAAAAATAAAGTATGATAATTTAGAGGAGGAAATAAATGAAGATTTTAGTTAGTGACCCTTTATCCGACGAGGGTTTGAAGATTCTTAAAGAAGTTAAGGAATTTAGCGTTGAGGTGAAAACCGGTTTAAAACCCGAAGAGTTAAAAAATATAATTAAAGATTATAATGCTATTTTAGTAAGAAGCGCAACCAAGTTAAACAAAGAAGTAATTGAAGCAGCAACAAAGCTGAAAGTAATCGGCCGCGCCGGAGTGGGGCTGGATAATGTGGATTTGGAGGCGGCAACACAAAAAGGAATCATCGTAATGAATACTCCGGCAGGCAACACTATATCTACCGCAGAACATACAATGAGCATGGTTCTGGCGCTATCCAGGAATATCGCCCAGGCCAATGAATCATTGAAGAAAGGGGAATGGAAGCGTTCAAAATTTATGGGGGTAGAGCTTTATGGCAAGACTTTAGGTATTATAGGATTAGGAAGAATAGGCAAAGAAGTAGCAAAACGCGCTCTTTCTTTTGGGATGAAAATTTTGGCGTATGACCCTTTCTTATCGATTGAAGCAGCAGAAGGTACAGGTGTTGAGGTAGCGGAATTGAATGAACTACTGAAGAATTCTGATTACATTACCGTGCATACGCCTATAACTGATGAGACAAAACACATGATTTCTACGAAAGAATTCACTTTAATGAAAAGAGGCGTGCGTGTAATCAATTGCGCCAGGGGCGGGATTATTGACGAAAAGGCATTGGTCGAGGCCGTTAAGGAGAGTAAGGTTGCAGGAGCCGCTCTGGATGTTTACGAACAAGAACCGCTTCCTGCGGATTCCCAGCTGCTTAAGTTAGATAACATATTGACTACCCCTCATTTAGGTGCGTCTACCGAAGAGGCTCAGGTTAATGTTGCAATCGAAGTGGCGCAAATTGTGCGCGATGCCCTTTTAGGCAAAGGTATACGCAATGCCGCAAATTATCCTTCTGTTGAGACAGAGGTCTATAAGATATTAGAACCTTATATAGTGCTTTCTGAAAAAATAGGAGTATTCTCCGGACAATTGGCCGAGGGTAGGTTCAGTGCAGTAAATATTACTTACAGCGGTGAGATTATCAAGTATGATTTAAGCCCCCTAACCATGGCTTTGATTAAAGGAATACTTGAACCTATTTTAAAAGAAACGGTTAATTTTGTTAATGCTCCGGCGCTTGCTAAAGAGCGGGGGATCAAGATCAAAGAAGTGAAGTCTTCCAAGGAGGAAGACTTTGTAACTTTAATAAAGCTTGAAATTAAAACTGATAAGGAAGCCAGGACAATTTACGGTACCCTTTCTCCTAATAAACAACCCCGGATCGTAAAAGTCGATAAATATTACGTAGAATTATCGCTTTTTGGAGAGATGATTGTGATACAGAATTTGGATAGGCCCGGAGTCATCGGTAATCTGGGAACCCTCTTAGCTGAACATAACGTCAATATTGCGACGATGACTTTCGGCCGAGATACTCCAGGAGGCAAAGCAGTTTCCGTATTGAACGTAGATAGCCCTGTTTCTCCGGAATTACTAAATAAAATAAAAAAGACCGAGAATATCCTCTCAGTTAAGATTATAAAGTTGTGAGTTCAAATTTTAGAATGAAAAATAAAAGATTTAAAGCAGATTTTCTTTTTTTCAGCGTTGCCTGGCTTTTATTTGTCATTTGTCATTTGTCATTTGTCATTAATTCGGCTTACTGCGAAGAAGTTACTATTTTATTTACCGGTGAAACCCACGCTATGCTATATCCTTGTAATTGTCCGGTAGAGCGAGACGGAGGAGTGGCTCGTCGTGCAACTTTGCTAAAACAGTTAAGAGAAGCCAGTCCTAACCTAATATTGCTGGATACAGGTGGTTTTTTTGCCGGCGGCCTGCAGGATGCTTATACCCAGAACGTAGAACTGGATATGGCAAGGACGCTGTTAAATCTTAAATCTATGGAGTTGATCGGTTATGATGCTGCGGCAATAGGAGATGACGAATTTAATTTCGGAAAGAACTTTCTTTTGGAAAATTTAGAAAATAGAAACTTAAACTTTCTCACTTGTAATATTGTAGCCAAACCGGGTTCTGAAAGCTTACCGATTAAACCGTACATTATAAAAGATTTATCCGGGATCAAGATAGGCATTGTAGGAGTTACTACGCCTGGTGCTCAAACAATAGCGGGAGGGTTGGGGTTTATTGAGCCAAAAGAAGCAATAAGAAAAACAATCAGGGATTTAAAAAAAGATAATGCGGATATTATTATTCTTCTCAGCCATCTTGGCGAATCGGAAGATTTAAATTTAATTAAAGAAATAGAGGGGATTGATATATTGCTTAGTGGCCATGTCGGCGGACAATCCCAGGTTCCGCGCAAAATAGGCTCAACGATTTTTACCCGTCCCGTCTGGCAGGCCCGAAAGTTAAGCAGTTTATGGTTAGAAATCGAAGATAAGAAAATCATTAATTTTAAAGAAGAGCAGATTCGCGTTTCGGATATAATCGCTGACGATCCTTCAATACTCTCTATTTTACCGGCTTGTTTTTGCGATCGAAATTGCAGCAAAGCTGATTCACGCGGTAAATGCAAAAATCCCGGTACAGCCCAAGCTGAGTGTTTGATTGAAAAGCCACAAGAAGTCGAACTTTTAGTGATTAGCTCTGAAGATTGTCTGGGCTGCGATACCAGCGCAACTATAGCAAAACTAAAAGTTTTTATCCGGGGGATAAAACCCCGTTATTTATCCTATCCCGACTGGCATGCGCGGAGGTTAATAAATAAATTGGGGATTACTGCTTTACCGGCCTATATTTTCCGTAAAGAGGTAGAAGAAGATCCGGGGTTTGCGCAGTTAAAAGAAAATATCGAAAGTAAGCTAGGTTTCTATATAGTAAAGCCCTACTTCAGCGGTTTGAATTATTTTTTAGACAGAAAGAAGACAAAAGGAAACCTTGATTTGTTTATAAGTTTATACTCAAGAGATACCCCGAAGGTGTTGGAGGGAATCAGAGATTTTAGGCCAAAAATACATTTTTTAGCCGATGAAGCCAAAGAGGGCATTTTCATTACCGCCTTCGGCAGGGCAGAATTAGAAGAGTATCTACGTTGTGTTTGTCTGGAAAAGTATTATCCGCAATTTTACCAGGGTTATCTTTGCTGCCGCACTAAGGACATAAAGAGTTCCTGGTGGCAGGATTGCCTGGATGATAAAATCGAAGCAGAAAAAATAGCAGATTGCGCAAAGAGTAATGAGGCCAAAGAGCTTCTTAGGGAAAATATCAGGCTAAACAAGGAGTTAGAGGTCAGTTATGGCCCAGCATACCTTTTAAACAATCAGCAAATATTCGGGTCCGCAAAACCGCTCAGTAAAGAAGAGTGGAAAGATATTATCGGCAAATAGCGGGATAGGAGAGTAGCATGAAAAAACCTAAAATTTACATTATCGACGTCACTAACCGCGACGGAGTGCAGACTTCGAGAATCTGCCTTTCTAAGCTGCAGAAGACAATGATTAATATTTACCTTAACGAATTCGGCGCTTTTCAGTCTGAATTCGGCTTTCCGGTTACACGCCATGAAACAAATTACCTAAATGCTAACCTTCAGTTGGTTAAAAAAGGCTTACTTTCGCCTATCAGGCTGGGCGGATGGGTCAGGGCTACAAGAGAGGATGTAAAAAACGCATTTAGCCTTGTGCCCCAGATAAAACATTTGAATCTTTCGATTTCTACTTCCGATCAGATGATCATGCACAAGTTTAAAGGAAAATTAGACCATAAGTCAGTGATCAGCGAAATGATACAGGCAGTCAAAGAAGCAAAAAAATCAGGAGCCCAAAGTGTGGGAGTAAACGCAGAAGACGCTTCCCGTACCAGGATAGAATATTTAATCGAATTTGCACAGGCTGCTAAAGATGCAGGGGCGGATAGGGTTCGTTATTGCGATACTTTAGGTTGCGATACGCCCTTCACCATTTATGAACGGATAAAGAAGATTGCGGCAAAAGTGAAGTTGCCTTTAGAAATACACTGCCATAATGATTTAGGTTTGGTAGTGGCTAATTCAATTGCCGGAGCAAAGGCAGCCAATGATTGCGGGCTTGATGCCTACATAAATACCTGTGTTAACGGCATGGGTGAGCGCGCCGGCAATGCAGATCTGATTTCCGTAATTCTGGCTATCAAGTACGGCAGCGGCATGAAGGATTATTCTCTGGATGAAAGAATAAATTTGAAATTAGCCTGGAAGATATGCAAGTACGCTTCTTATGCTTTCGGGGTATCTATTCCCATAAACCAGCCGGGTGTAGGAGCGAATGCCTTTGCGCACGAATCTGGTATTCATGCCGACGGCGCCCTTAAAGACAGGCGTAATTATGAGCTTTATGATTTTGAGGAATTAGGACGCGGCGAACCGGAAATTATTGAGACCGGCCGCAAGATTACGGCAGGAGAATATTCCGGGATAAAAGGCTTCAGGAACGTATATGAGAAATTAGAAATCGCCTTTCATGACGAAAAAGAAGCAGCCGAGATCCTGGAATTAGTCCGCTATGCCAATGTGCATAACCAGAAGCCTCTGGTAGATGAAGAATTGAAATTTATCGGCAAGTATCCGGAGATTGCGCGCAAGATTTTCACGATGAGCCCTTGATATCCAGGGAAAGAATGGGTTACACGACACAACGTCATCATCTCACAAGTAATGGTAATTTGAGAAATAGGTGTGACTTTGTGTCTTTGTGGCTTTGTGACCCAGAAATACCAATTATTTAACTGAAATGAATACAATAATAGTCGGAACTCAGTGGGGAGACGAAGGAAAGGGTAAAATTATTGATATTTTATCCGAGAAAGTAGACTACATTGTGCGTTATCAGGGGGGAAGTAATGCCGGGCATACCGTTGTAGTTGACGGTAAGACTTATGTTTTTCACCTGATTCCTTCCGGAATTCTGCATAAATCGAAAATATGCTGTATCGGCAACGGCGTAGTTATTGACCCAGCCAGCCTGCTTGAAGAAATAAAAGGCTTATACTCCGCAGATATCTCTATAGAAGGAAGGCTGAAGATATCCTGGCTTTCACACGTGATTTTTCCTTACCATAAAGTTTTAGATAAGTTACGGGAAACTAAAAGAAAGAATAAAATTGGCACAACAGGCAGGGGAATAGGCCCCTGCTATGTCGATAAGATAAGCCGCTGCGGTATAAGAATGGGCGACCTTATTAATCCCAAAGTATTCAGGGAAAAATTAAAAGATAACTTAAAAGAAAAGAACGAAATCTTTAAGAAAGTCTATGGTCACCCGGGATTTGACTTTAATAAAATTTATGAAGAATATTCAGGCTACGGCAGAAAGCTTTCTAAATATATCGTCAATGTCAGTTCTTTATTGAATAAGGCTATGGAGAAGAAAAAAGATATTCTTTTTGAGGGCGCCCAGGGAACGTTTTTAGATATTGATTTTGGTACTTACCCTTTTGTCACTTCTTCTTCGGCAACCGCAGGGGGCAGCTGTATTGGTAGCGGTATTTCACCGGTAAAAATAAATAAAGTAATCGGAGTGTGCAAAGCCTATACAACCAGAGTAGGCGAGGGTCCCTTTCCTACCGAGTTTTCGCGCGCCTTTAACGATTTTATGCGCAATAAGGGCAGTGAGTTTGGCGCTACTACCGGAAGGCCCAGGCGTTGCGGATGGTTTGACAGCGTAATGGTAAAAGAATCGGTTATGTTAAACGGCATCCAGGAACTGGCGATAATGAAGCTTGATGTGCTGGACGGGATTAAGTCTATAAAAATATGCACCGCATATAAATATAAAGGTAAATTATTTAAAGAGCTCCCTTATGACCTGGATGCCTTGAAAAATATAAAGCCGGTTTATCAGGAGCTTAAAGGATGGAAAGAGCAAATCAGCTACATAAGAGATTATAAAAAATTACCTTCACGGACTCGGGATTATCTCTTACGCATTCAGGACCTCTTAAAAACTAAAATTTCCATGGTTTCCGTAGGCAGCCGCCGTAAAGAAATCATTTTTATATAGTCCAAAGGGCTTATGGAAAACAACTTGACTAAACCCATTGATTGTGTTATAGTTTAGTTCCTCACCGAAAATTTTAAAATTCACATTTTTAAGGAGGTAGTTATGAAGTCAAAACTTTTCAGGTTCGTGCTGGTATTGTTTTTAGTTATTTCTTTTTCCGGTTGTACGTTTATTTTTCAAAAGGGCAGGCGTTCGGATGTGGAGAGAATCAAGGAATTAACCCGGCAGTTAAACGAGCTAGGCAGGGCAAGGGAACTTTTAGAAGAGCGGCTTCAGAGTGAAATAGAAGATAAAGAAGTATCACTGAAAATGCAGGAAAAGGGGCTGGTAATTACGGTCTTAGGAGATGTTCTGTATGACTCAGGCAAAGCCAGCATAAGGAGCAGAAGCTATTCTATTTTAGATAAAGTAGCCAGGGTTTTAAAAGAAAATGTTCCGTTATTAAACGTAGGCATAGAAGGGCATACTGATAACGTGCCGATTAAGTTTTCAGGCTGGAAATCCAATTGGGAGTTATCTTCTGCGCGCGCGCTTGGCGTTTTGCATTATCTTAGCGATAATGCCGGGGTTGAACCTTCCCGTCTTGCAGCTATAGCTTACGGCGAATACCGGCCTGTGGCATCAAACGCTACAAAAGAAGGCCGCCAGTTAAACCGAAGGGTTGAAATCGTAATACTCCCAGAGTTAACCAAGCGGGCAAAGGATGAAGGGGTTACAGCGGCTTATTCTCAAACCAAAGTAAAATAATCGCTTTAGCATAACAGCCAAGGTCTAATTTAGGTATGAGAGAAGATTCAAAAAATAAACTGATTTTAATATTATTAATTTTAGTAATTATATTTTTTATCTCCACCGTAGCTTCCTGCGGCCAGGCAAACCGTCAGAGGATCTCGCGTGAGAAAGAGCTCTCTTTGCGTTTAGATATGGAGGAGAAAATCAATAAGGCCCTCCAGGAGAAAAGAACCGCCGAAGAAGAGTTAGCCAGACTCCGTAAAGAGCTTGAAGAGGAAAGATCTGCTCATCAATCTCTTAAAGATTCGCTCGGGCAGGAAGACCTCGCAGCTGAAAACCAGGAAGAAAATCCCAAGCAAATAATTGAAATCAAAGAAGAGGCTGAAGAGAATTAATACTACTGTGTTAAACCGTTACTTTATAAAGATTAAAATGTAAAAAGGAGCCGATAATATTACCTTTTATAAAAAAGGGGATATAATTCCCCTTTTTTATTGGTACGAAAAGGTAAAGGAGGAGCAGGATGTTGCGAAAAATAAGAGAAAGATTAAAAAGTATCTCCCAAAAGGACAAAAATGCCTCTTTGTCCGATGTGAACAAGAAGCCTGTCTCTAAGTCTATAACGGAAAAATTATTTGGCAGGAAAACAGCCAAGAAAGAAACAGCCAAGCCAAAAGAGGAAATTTTAGGTACCCAGGAGACTATTGTTAGAAAAACAAAATTTTATACCGGCCAGATTACAAAGGCTGTCCGTATGATGCCTCAGGAATTACCAATAGGATACGGAGTAAACAGGATAATCATTCAGGTGCGTGATCCGCGCTGGATCCATTCTTACTGGGAAGTAACCAGCGATACCTGGAATAGGTTAAGAGATGAACTGTGTGATGAATTTTATAAAGCAAAGAGAGTATTGCGTGTTTACGACGTCAGCTACATCGTATTTGACGGCAGTAATGCCAACAGTTTTTTTGACGTCGAGATAAACGACTATTCCAACAATTGGTATGTCGATACCCAGGGGCCGGGAAAATCCTGGTGTGTAGATCTAGGGCTATTGTTGCCTGGAGGCAGGTTTATTACCATAGTGCGCTCCAATACCGTAACCACTCCTATTGAAGGGCCTTGCTGGATTACCGATGAGGAATGGATGATACCGGAGGAGATGTTTGCCCGGCTTTATGGCATTGGTTTCGGATTAGGGCGCAGTTCTCCCATCGGAAAAGCTTGGCAGGAAAGAATAAAAAGACAGCTTTTTTCCGGCGCGCTTGCTTCGCCGAGCAGCCCGATGCAAAAACCAAAAGAAAGAAAATTTTGGTTGGTGGTAAATACAGAATTGATTGTATATGGAGCAACCGAGCCTGATGCAGCCGTGTTTGTACAAGATAAGCCCATACAATTAAGGCCTGACGGGACTTTTACTTTACGTTTTGCCCTTCCTAACGGAAAACAGGTTATACCCGTCAAAGCAATATCTGCCGATAAAGAGGAAGAGCGTAAAATTACCCCGATTGTGAATAAGGAAACCAAGTAACTCGAGCCTACGCAATCAGTACAAATAGCGCATAATAATAACTAAATAAAGGAGTTGTATGCAGAAAGGTTATTTTTGCCTGGTTTTACACAGCCATCTTCCTTTTGTAAGGCATCCTGAGTACGAAGATTTTCTGGAGGAGGACTGGCTTTACGAAGCGATTACTGAAACTTATATCCCTCTTATTTGGGTATACGAGAAGCTATTGGAGGATAAAGTTGATTTTAGGGTTACCATGTCTTTGAGCCCGACATTGATTTCCATGCTTACAGACGGATTACTTCAGGCAAGATACCTGAAGCACTTGAATAAACTTATCGAGCTTGCGCATAAAGAGGTTGAGCGCACGCGCTGGCAGCCTGAGTTCCAGTCTTTAGCGATTACCTACCTTAATAACTTCTGCAGGGCGCGTGAAACCTTTGAAAGATTTAAAAGAAACTTAACTTTAGCTTTTAAAAATATTCAGGATGCGGGTAAACTTGAAATTATAACCTGTGCGGCGACGCACGGTTATTTTCCTTTGATGGAAGTTTGCCCGGAATCAATACGCGCGCAGACCAAGGTTGCGGTTAACCAGTATGAAAGGGTATTCGGCAGAAAGCCCCAGGGAATATGGCTTCCGGAATGCGGCTATGTTCCGGGCAGCGATGAGATTTTAAAGGAAGTCGGGCTGCGCTACTTTTTTACTGATTCCCACGGCGTTCTTCACGGAACACCGCGGCCCAAATACGGAGTTTTTGCCCCGGTTTACTGTAAAAAGACAGGCATTGCCTGTTTTGGAAGAGATTTGGAATCTTCCAAACAGGTCTGGTCTTCGGTAGAAGGCTACCCCGGAGATCATGATTACCGAGAATTTTACCGTGATATCGGCTTTGACCTGGATTATGAATACATAAAGCCCTATATTCATCCTGATGGCGTGCGTATAAATACCGGAATAAAATATTACCGGATTACCGGAAGTGAAAATAAGCAGCCTTATAATTTTGAGGCTGCCCGGGAAAAAGCAGCTTCGCATGCCGGAAACTTTATGTTTAACCGCGAAAGGCAGATAGAGTATCTTTTTGATTTTATGAAAAGAAAGCCTATAATCGTTTCCCCTTATGACGCAGAGTTATTCGGGCATTGGTGGTATGAGGGGCCGATGTGGCTGGATTTTCTTTTCAGGAAATTTGCTTTTGACCAGAATATTATCAAAATGATTACCCCTTCGGAATATTTATTCGAAAATCCGCGTAATCAGGCGATTACTCCTTCATTATCAAGTTGGGGATGGAAAGGTTACAGCGAGATTTGGCTGCAGGGCCCAAATGACTGGATTTACCGGCATCTGCATGAAGCTTCTTTCAAGATGACGGAATTAGCAAAGAGTTTCCCTTCTGCTGACGGCCTGCTCAGGCGGGCCTTAAATCAGGCCTTAAGAGAACTTTTATTAGCACAGAGTTCAGACTGGGCGTTTATATTGAGCACAGGGACACATACAAGTTACGCTATAAAAAGAACCAAAGATCATCTTTTGAGATTCCTACGTTTATATGAAGATGTCAAAGCCAATTCTATAGATATTCAGTGGCTTGCGGACGTAGAGTCAAAAGATAACCTATTCCCCGATTTAGACTATCGGCTGCATCAATAGGGAGCCTCTTGGTTATAAGCTTTTTGGCAGTCCCAGCCAGAGGCTTAAAAGCCAAAAAGCTCATTATTTTAATTTAAGGTAAGGATAAGTGGAAAGTAATATTCCCAAGCATATCGCTATAATAATGGACGGCAACGGCCGCTGGGCAAAAGAAAGAGGTCTTCCCCGCAGCGCCGGTCATCGTGCAGGCATAGCTAGGGTTAAGGAAATTGTCAGAGAAGCTAAAGAGTCAGGAATTAAGGTTCTTACTCTTTTTGCTTTTTCCACTGAAAACTGGTTGAGGCCGAAAAAAGAAGTCAATATGCTTATGAAGAGCCTGGCTAATTTTTTAGACCGCCAACCTAAGGAATTAATGAAAAATAATACCAGGTTGAAAGTAATAGGAAGAGGGGCCCCGCTGCCTAAGTTCCTTCAGAAAAAAATTGAAAACGTAGAGAAGCTAACGCATGATAACACCGGCCTCACGCTGGTTTTAGCCTTAAATTACGGCAGCAGGCAGGAGATTGTGGATGCGGCAAAGAAATTCAGCCGTTTAGTGCAAAAAGGCCAGGCGCGGATAGAAGATTTAGACGCGGAAAAATTCAGCCAATTTTTTTATACTCAAGGTTTGCCGGACCCTGACCTTTTAATCCGCACCAGCGGAGAGTTCCGAATCAGCAATTTTTTACTCTGGCAGATTTCGTACACAGAGTTGTATTTTATTAAAAAATACTGGCCTGATTTTAAAATTGAAGATTTTAAAAAAGCAATAGAGGCTTACCAGGAAAGGGAACGCAGGTACGGTGCGCTATGCTTACAAAAAGAATAATCAGTTCGATAATCCTTATCATCATAATTATTGCCAGTCTTTTTATAAACTGGCTCTTTGGATTATTGGCTACTCTTTTTATTATTTTCGGTCTTTATGAGTTTTTTGCGATGCTGGAAAATAAGCGAATAATCAGCTACAAATATTTCGGCATTGTTATGGGCAGTATAATTCCACTTTCTCTGATTTTCCGTTTCGAGCTTAACAAAAGCTGGGAATTATTATTTATTGTTTTAGGGTTATTGTTCTTAATCCTTATGCAATTCAGGCGCCGCGAGAATTCCGGCGTAGTTGCGGATATTTCCGCCACCATTTTCGGGATACTTTATGTCTCTTGGTTTTTCAGTTTTCTAATCAGAATAAGATATTTTCCCGGAGGAAGCGGATTAGTGGCAGCATTGTTATTGATTACAAAAGGGGGGGATATCGGGGCATATCTGATTGGTTCGCGCTTTGGAAAGACATTCTTAATACCCCGCATAAGCCCCAAGAAAACCCTTGAGGGAGCAGCGGGAGGTTTATTTTTCAGCCTCTTGGGCGCTATTGCCTCAAGCCCCTTTCTAAATTTTTCTTTTGCGCATCTTTTATTTTTGGGGATATTCTTAGGCCTTATCGGCCAGCTGGGAGATTTATCCGAATCTTTGATTAAGCGGGACTGCCAGGTAAAAGATTCCGGCAGGCTCTTTCCAGGTTTGGGTGGGGTATTGGATTCAATGGATAGCCTGCTTTTTACGGCGCCGGTCTTTTATTTCTACTTAAGCATAATTTTTAAATGAAAAAAATCGCTATATTAGGTTCAACCGGTTCAATAGGGCAGAGTACGCTGGATGTGGTAAAAAGTTTCCCCGGCCGCTTTCGGGTCGTAGGTTTAAGCACTAATTCCAACATCGCAATTTTACATAAACAGATAAAGCAATTTTCAATCGGCTCATCCTGCGTAAGAAATAAAGATTCTGCCTTAAGTTTAAAAAAAAGATTAAAAAATAAAGTTAAGATTTTTCAGGGAGAAACCGGATTACTCCAGTTAATCCGTAAAAGCAATGCGGACATTATAGTCTTAGCTATAGGCGGGACAGAGGCATTTTTTCCGTTATTGGCCGCGGTTGAAAAAGGTATGGATGTGGCCTTGGCGAACAAAGAGGCGCTAGTGATGGCTGGACCGGTCCTGATGAAGAAAGTAGCAAAAAATAAAGTAAAACTTTTGCCTATAGACAGCGAACAATCGGCAATATGGCAGTGCCTCAACGGCCAGGATCCGGACAGATTAAAGGTTATTTATTTGACTGCTTCAGGCGGGCCGTTAAGAGGGGCTCCTGAAAAAAAGCTCAAAAACATATCCATAAACAGGGTTTTGAATCATCCCAGATGGAAGATGGGGAAGAAAATTACCGTTGACTCCGCGACTCTGATGAATAAGGGCCTGGAAGTTTTAGAGGCAATGTACTTGTTTAATGTAGCGCCAGAAAAGATAAAAGTGCTCATTCATCCCGAAGCGATAATCCACTCCATGGTGGAATTTGTCGACGGGGTGATTATGGCTCAATTATCGGTTACCGATATGCGGATTCCCATACAATATGCCCTTTCTTACCCGGAAAGGCTAATTAATCGCTTACCCGGAATCGATTTCTTTAAGCTTAAAAAACTTAATTTTGAAGAGCCGGATTATAAGAAATTTCCCTGCTTAAAATTAGCTTATCTGGCAGCATACGAAGGAGGGACACTTCCAACGGTATTAAATGCGGCTAATGAAGTAGCGGTGGATGAGTTTTTAAAAAAGAGGATAAAATTCGGTTCTATACCGGAAATCATCAAAAGAGTAATGCACAGGCATAAAAATAAAGCTAGGCCGTATTTGGAAGATATTCTGGATGCCGATATCTGGGCGAGAATAGAGGCTGCCCGTGAAGCTGAAAGGTTAGGATAGTTTATGCTTAGTATACTTGTTTTTATAATTATCTTAGGGGTTTTGATTATTGTTCATGAATTCGGCCATCTTCTTGCAGCTAAACGTTCGGGGGTCAGAGTAGAAAGGTTTTCTATAGGTTTTGGACCGCGATTGTTTACAAAGAAAAAAAACGAAACCGAGTATAGCCTTAGCGTGATTCCTCTGGGGGGATATGTAAAATTAGCGGGTGATGATAGAGAGGAATTTAAAGGACACCCTGATGAATATCTTAGTCAGCCAGTAGGCAAGCGCGCTAAAATAATTTTTTGCGGACCTTTATTAAATTATATTCTAGGTTTTTTATTTTTCTGGCTGATTTTTTTTACAGGGTATCCTACCCTTACCACAAAGGTGGGCGATTTAGTCCAAGGCTTTGGAGCGCAGGAAGCAGGTATTAAAACAGGAGATAGGATTACGGCTATTAACGGCAAAGAAATACAGTATTGGCACCAGCTTCAGGAAATAATTCAAAAGCAGAAATCAGGTGCCAGTGTCGAGATTTCCGTGCTCAGGAAAGATGAAAAATATGATTTTAGCGTTCAGATAAAATCAAAAGAAGTTAATGATATATTCGGAGAGGGCCGTTCTATAGGCATGCTTGGTATTGTTGCTTCGGATGAAGTGGTGACAGTCAGGCAGGGTTTTTTAGAATCTTTTAACCTGGCATTGAATAGGACATGGAATTTAACAGCGATTACCTACCGTGCCCTGGGAAGAATGATTACCGGCAGATTATCGATGCGCGAGTCGGTAACTGGTCCGTTAGGTATATTCTATATAACTTCCAAAGCGACTCAGATAGGGCTTGTTGCTGTTTTACAATTAGTTGCTGTTTTGAGCACAAGCCTGGCAATATTTAATCTTTTACCTATCCCGGTACTTGACGGCGGCCATCTTTTATTTTTGATAATAGAAAAATTAAGAGGCAGGGCTTTAAGCCTAAAGACAGAACGCATTATTACTCAGGTGGGCTTAAGCGCTATTATAACACTGGCTTTATTTGTAACTTATAATGATATTGTCAGATTCTTCGGAGAAAGAATCGCAGATTTTTTTAGTAAATGATTAAAACTAAAAAGCGAAAAACCAGGGTTATAAAAGTCGGTAATATTGCCATCGGAGGCAATAATCCGGTTGCTGTGCAGTCTATGCTCAAAACTAAAGCCAGCGACCTCAAAAACACCCTGATACAGCTTAAAGAACTGGAAACTACGGGATGCGAGATCGTGCGCTTAGCAGTCAAAGACCAGACTGATGTAAAGGCATTAAAGAAAATTAAACAAAAGTCTAAAATTCCTCTGGTTGCCGATATTCATTTTGACTGGCGCCTGGCGCTTTTGGCGATAGATAACGGCGTAGATAAAATCAGGTTAAATCCGGGTAATATTTATAAAAAAGAACAAGTCCGCCAGATAGCCAGAGAGGCAAAAAACGCCGGTATACCTATCAGGGTAGGCCTGAATTCCGGCTCCTTACCCGGCATAAAGAATATATTCGTTAATCAGAGGCCAATAGCAGGTATTATGGTTAAAGCCGCTGTGAATTACATAAAGATACTTGAAAAAGTTGGTTTTAACGATATTGTAGTTTCTCTTAAGACCTCAGATATATTCAGCACTATGGAATCATATCGGCAAATGACAGAAATTTGCGATTACCCTTTTCATCTGGGAGTGACAGCTAGCGGTGGCCAGCAGCGCGGGATAATAAAATCTGCTATTGCAATAAGTTCGTTGCTATTAGAGGGTATCGGTGATACAATAAGGGTATCTCTTACCGAAAAACCGGCTGAAGAAGTCAAGGCAGCCAAGGTAATTTTAGAGACTTTGGGGCTGCGTTGTTTTAGCGGTTTTGAGATTATCAGTTGTCCTACCTGCGGCCGCTGCGAAGCCAATCTAGTAAAAATAGTCAAAGATTTAGAAAGAAAGCTTTGTGCTCCGTACTCTGTACTCCGTACCGGAAGGCCATTAAAGGTAGCGGTAATGGGTTGCGTAGTCAACGGTCCCGGCGAAGCAAAAGAAGCTGATATTGGATTGGCATTCGGTAAAAGAGAGGGGTTATTATTCAAAAAAGGTAGGCCCATAAAAAAGATTTCCCATAACCGTTGCGCAGATTTATTATTAACCGAAATAAAACAATTTTATAAAGCTTAAATCAACAGAGGACTTATATGTTTTGGTCAAAAACGCTTATTCCGACATTGAAAGAAATACCCCAGGAAGCAGAGTCTGTCAGCCATCAACTCTTACTCAGGGCCGGATTAATGCGTATGCTTATGGCAGGTGTATATTCATATTTGCCCCTGGGATTAAAAGTATTAAATAATATAGAGAAGATAGTGCGCCAGGAAATGGAGGCCGCCGGAGCAAGCGAATTACTACTTGCGGCATTACAGCCTAGAGAACTCTGGATGCGTTCCGGCCGGGATACAGATATGGGTGAGGTAATGGTCAGGTTTACCGACCGCAGAGGCAGGAATGTATGTTTGGGTCCTACTCACGAAGAGGTAATTACGGATTTAGTTGCCGGTTACATTTCTTCTTACAAACAATTGCCTTTGGTCTTATATCAGATACAGACCAAATTTCGTGATGAGGTTCGTCCCAGGTTTGGCCCGGTAAGAGCATGTGAGTTTATAATGAAAGATGCCTATAGTTTTGATAAGGATGAAGAAGGTTTAAATAAGAATTATAAAGCAATGCATAAGGCCTATAATAATATATTTAAGAGGTGCGGGTTAAATTTTTTGACCGTAGCTGCGGATCCGGGCGTAATGGGCGGAAGTTTATCTCATGAGTTTATGGTTCCTGCTGAAAGCGGCGAAGACGTGGTACTTAGTTGCCCTGAGTGCAAATTTACCCAGGCGTATAAGGAAGGCGGAGGTGAAAATTGTTCAAAATGCAGTACCAGGTTAGAAAAAATAAATACTATCGAAGTAGGGCATATTTTTCAATTGGGCACTAAATATTCTTCTAGCCTGGGGGCGAATTTCCTGGATGCCAAAGGAACTCTTAAGCCAGTAATTATGGGTTGTTATGGTATCGGAGTCTCGCGTCTGATTTCGGCAATAATCGAACAAAATTCAGATAAAGACGGTATTATCTGGCCTGGAGAAATAGCTCCTTACAGCGTGATAATACTGCCGCTTGATATTACCGATAAAAAGATCAAGAAGGCGGCTTTTTCGGTTTATAAGGAGCTTTTAAAAGAAAAAATTGAAGTATTATTTGACGACCGCGATGAACGCGCAGGAGTAAAATTTAAAGACGCCGACCTTCTGGGGATCCCGTTACAGGTGGTGGTAGGCCGCGAATCTTTAAAGAACAATAAGTTAGAGTTAAAATTAAGAAAAAATCATAAAAAAAGCATAAAAGCAAAAAGCGCGATTTTAAAAGAAATCAAAAGGTATATAAATGGATAAGCAGATGATTATATCAGAAGTCAGCGAAGCTGTCAGCGCCTGCATAAGAGAACAGGGTTTTGAGCTGGTGGATATTATCCACCGCTATGAAGGAAAAGACTTATTTTTAAGGATTTTGGTGGATAGGCCGCAAGGCGGCATAACTATGGAGGAATGCGCGGTTTTAAACACGCAGATAGGACTTATTTTGGATGAGAAAGATATATTGCAAAGAAGATATATTCTGGAAGTCTCTTCTCCGGGCTTAGACAGGCCGCTAAAGAGTAAGGCGGATTTTATGCGCTGCTTAAACAGGTCCGCCAGGTTTTTTCTTAAGGAACCGGTTGAAGGGAAAATAGAGATAGCAGGTAAACTCATAAATGTTTCAGAAGAAGATATGATTGAGGTCCGGACCAAAGATAAAGATATATGCATACCTTTGGAAAAAATTAATAAAGCTAAACAGATAATAGAGGATATTTAATGCGGAGATTATTATGAGTCAGGAATTATTGGCAATACTTGATCAGATGGAAAGGGAAAAAGGCATCAGCAAAGAGGTTTTGATTGAAGCTGTGGAGAGCGCATTGTTGAGCGCTGCCCGTAAGACCTTAGGGCTAAAAGCTGATGCGGATTTAAAGGTCGAACTTGACCGCACAACCGGTAAAATCAAGGCATTTAAGGATAATAAGGAGATAACTTCTATTGATTTCGGCCGCATTGCCGCATCTACTGCCAGGCAGGTGATTATCCAAAAGATACGCGAGGCAGAAAAAGAAGTGGTATTCGGCGAATTCCAGGATAAAGTAGGAGAATTGGTAAGCGGCACAGTCTATAGGTTTGACAAAGGCAATATAATTGTCGACCTCTTAGGCAGGGCTGAGGCGCTTATACCCAAGCGAGAACAGTCTCCTAAGGAAAATTTCAGGCAGGGCCAGCGCATCTGCGCCTATGTAATAGACGTTAAAAAAGAAAGCAAGGGTGCACAGATTATTTTATCGCGCACCCAGCCTCAACTGATTAAAAAACTATTTGAGCTGGAAGTGCCGGAAATTTATGAAGGAATTATCGAGATAAAGTCTATTTCCCGGGAAGCAGGCGTACGCACCAAAATCGCAGTCTGGTCTAAAAACGATAAAGTCGATGCAGTGGGCGCCTGTGTAGGTATGCGCGGAAACAGAATTAGAAATATCGTCAATGAAATTCAGGGCGAGAAAATCGATATTGTCCGCTATAGCGAGGACATAAAGGAATATATAAAGGCCGCTCTTTCTCCGGCTCAAGTACATGAGATAAAACTTGATAAGGATAATTCCAAGGCACAGATTATCGTAAACGATGATCAACTATCCCTGGCTATCGGTAAACACGGCCAGAACGTCAGATTAGCTTCGCGTCTTTTGGGATGGGAGCTGGATATCCGTACAAAAGAAATGATAGAGGAGGCCCAAGAGAAAAAGCCGAAAGAAAAAGAAGCAGCAGTTAAGAAGAAAAAGAAAGTTACAGCGGACCTGGAGCAGTTATCAGGTATCGGAGAAAAAACAATCGCCAGCCTTAAAAAAGCAGGTTTTACAACGATTTCCGATATTGTCAAGGCAGGCCCGGAGGATTTAACTAAAGTTAAAGGTATAGGCAAAAAGAAAGCCGAGAAACTCATTGATGAGGCGAAGAAAAAGGGTTCTAAGAAGAAGGTAACTGATGGTTAAGAATAAAAAAGAAAAATCCAAGGCGCCTAAAAAAGAAAAAATAAAGAAGCCTGCCGCTGAGAAGGGAGTTAAGCCAAAACCGGCAAAGAAAGCAGCAGCTAAAAAAACGGTTAAGGCCAAGGCTCTGCCTAAAAAAACAAAGTCTCAGGTTGCGCGCAAGAAAAAAATAACCCCACCCAGGGAAAAGGTTCTGACAAGCGAGCAGCCTGTTCTTAAAGAAGAAGCTGTCGAGCCGCAGAAAATCAAAAAAGCCGATGTTCAACCTGAAATTATACCGCCGAAAATAGAAAAACCCTCTGTAGTCGAGCCTAGGGCGGAGCCTAAGATAGAGGCGCCAACAAAAACAATTGAATTAAAATTACCCATAACCGTTAAAGACTTTTCGGTTAGATTGCAGGAGAAGCCTTCTGTTTTAATCAAAAAACTTATGGAATTAGGGTTGATGGCGGGAATTAATCAGAGCCTTGATGAGCCGGTAGTAGTTAAAATTTGCGAAAAATACGGTTATCAGCTGAAAAAAGCGCCCAGCGAAGAGAAAGCGGCATTAAGTATGCACGAAGAGCAGGATAAGCCGCATCTACTTAAGCCGAGAGCTCCGATTGTCACCTTAATGGGGCATGTTGATCACGGCAAAACTTCTCTTTTGGACGCGATTAGAGAGACTAAAGTTGTAGAATCCGAGCACGGAGGCATAACTCAGCATATTGGCGCATACAGGGTACACTTGAAAAACGGAGAAATAACATTTTTAGATACTCCGGGCCATGAGGCATTTACCGCTATGCGCGCACGCGGAGCAAGTATAACTGATATAGTAGTGCTTGTGGTCGCTGCGGATGACGGGCTTATGCCCCAGACGCAGGAGGCTATTGATCATGCCCGGGCAGCAGGAGTACCTATAGTAGTAGCGATTAATAAAATCGATAAGCCGCAGGTGAATATCGATAAGGTAAAAAAACAGCTCTCTGCCATTGATCTTTTAGCCGAGGACTGGGGTGGTAAAACCATAACCGTACCTGTTTCCGCTAAAACAGGAGAAGGGATAGATACTCTGTTAGAGATGATTATTCTGGAAGCGCAGATGTTGGAATTGAAATCTAATCCTTTACGCCTGGCCAGGGGGGTAGTAATAGAGGCTAAATTGACAAAAGGTAGGGGCCCGGTCGCAAGCTTATTGGTTAAAAACGGAACCCTGCGCTTAAACGACGTGATAATCGTAGGTAAATACTACGGAAAGATAAAGGCAATGCAGGATGACCTGGGCCGCTCGATAACCCAGGCACCTCCTTCTTTTCCGGTTGAAGTTTCCGGCCTCTCCGGCGTTCCTGAAGTAGGAGAACAGTTTTTTGTCCTCGAAGACGAAAAGCTTGCCCGTGATTTAGCCGCAAAGCGCATAGAGGAAGAGAAAAAGCAGCAGCAGATGAAGGCAGCAAAGAAGATCAGCCTGGAAGATATCCATGTTCAGATAGAAGCCGGCAAACTAAAAGAACTCAAACTGATTATCAAGGCCGATGTCGGCGGGTCTTTACAGGCAATAAAAGATTCTTTAGTCAAGTTGAGCCATCCGGAGATAAAATTAAGTATCATACATGAAGGTGTGGGAAATATCAATAATTCCGATGTTATATTGGCTGCAGTTTCTAATGCTTTGATTTTAGGATTTAATGTCAATGTCGAAGAATCCGCCAAATCGGCAGTGGATAAGGAGGGAGTTGACGTTCGTGTATATAACGTTATTTATGAAATTTCTAAAGATATAAAGGCAGCTCTGGAAGGAATATTAGAGCCAAAAATAAAAAAGGTCTTTGTCGGCAGGGCAGAGGTGAGAAAAGTATTTAAATTATCCCGCGCCGGAACAGTAGCCGGATGTTTTGTAACTAAAGGTAAAATTAGCCGGAATCTATCTGTCAGCGTGATCAGAAACGGCACAGTTGTTTTTGAAGGCAGCCTTTCTTCTCTAAAGCGCTTTAAAGACGATGTCAGGGAAGTTCTAGAGGGGTATGAGTGCGGTATTTCTTTAGGCGGGTTCGAGGATGTTCGATCAGGCGATACAATAGAAGCTTACGGTATTGAGAAGATAGCGCGTAAATTATAAGCTGTCATCTTTCAGCCATCAGCGTTCAGCTAAAAAATTTTGAGTAGGCTCAGAACAAGATTTAAAAAGCTATGAAGAAAAGAATATTGAGCGGGATGCGGCCAACAGGTCCATTACATTTAGGCCATCTTGTAGGAGCGCTGGAGAACTGGGCGAAATTACAGGAGGAATATGACTGTTTATTTATGGTAGCGGATTGGCATGCCTTGATGAGTGAATATGAAAATACCGCTGATTTATCCGGCTTGATCATCGATAATGTAATAGACTGGATAAGCGCAGGCATAGACCCGCGAAAATCTACACTATTCATTCAGTCTGATGTTCCCGAGCACCTGGAATTATATATGATATTTTCCTGTCTTACTCCTTTAGGATGGCTGGAGAGGTGTCCTACCTATAAAGAACAGCTTAGAGAAGTGAAGACACGCAACCTGAACACGTACGGTTTTTTAGGGTATCCTGTTTTACAGGCCGCTGACATCCTGCTTTATAAAGCAGATAAAGTTCCGGTAGGTCAAGATCAGCTGCCGCACCTTGAGCTTACCCGGGAGATAGTAAGGCGTTTTAACAGTCTTTATCGCATTGCAAACGGGGCAGATAAAAAGGAGTTATTTCCCGAACCAGAGGCATTATTGACTAAGACTAGCCGGCTTTTAGGCCTGGATGGCAGAAAAATGAGTAAGAGTTATAATAATACCATTATCTTGGCTGACTCTGCCGAGACAATCAAGAAGAAAGTGCAGAATATGTTTACTGATCCTAAGAGAATCAAACTCAGCGATAAAGGGCATCCTGAATCTTGCAATGTTTTTTCCTATTATTCCATATTTGCGGACGGAATAAAAAATGAGGTCCATGATTGGTGTGTAAACGCAAAAGTAGGCTGTACCGAGTGTAAAAAGAATTTTTCCCGGGAATTAATCGAAAAATTAAAACCCCTTCAGGAAAAACGTAAAGAATTAGTAAAAGATAAAATAAAAGTAAAAAATATTTTAGCTCAAGGAGCCGAAAAGGCGAAGGCAAGCGCTTCCAAGACTATTAAAGAAGCAAGAGAAGTAATGAAGATATGAGTTATAAAATAAAACTAGAGATATTCGAAGGCCCTCTGGATTTACTTCTTTATCTGGTTAAAAAAGACCACCTTAATATCTACGATATTCCCATATCCGCAATTACGGAACAATATTTAAAATATCTAGAATTAATGCGCCTGCTTAATTTAAATATCGCCGGAGAATTTCTGGTAATGGCGGCTACGCTTATGCAGATAAAATCGAAAATGCTGCTTCCGGCAGAGGAAGAAGCAAAAGAGCAAGAGCAGGAGGACCCGCGCGCGGAATTAGTGAAGCGCCTTTTGGAATATGAGAAGTTTAAAGAGATTGCCCAGGATTTAAGGCGGCGAGAGCAAAATCAACAACAGGTATTTAAAAGGCCAGTACCAGCGGAAAAAGAGATTCAGCCTGAAAAAGAAGTATATTTTGAAGCCAGCCTTTTTGATTTAATCAGCGCCTTTTCCCAGGCGCTTAAAGAGGCGCCTAAAGAATTATTCTACGAAGTAATTAAGGATGAATTTACTGTAGCCGAAAAAATCCATAAGCTTTTACATATGCTGCTTGAAGAGGAGAGTATTGATCTCTATGATTTATTCGCCAAGGCAAAGAATAAAATGGAGATAATCGTCACTTTTTTGGCAATATTGGAATTAATCAGGCTGGGAGAAATTGTGGCACGCCAGAAAGGATTATTTCATAAGATAGAAATAACCCGCAATAAAGAAAATATAGTCCCCTATGACAGAAGGAATAAGACAGAAAATAATTAAAGCAAAAAAAACCTTCTCCGATAAAAAAGCATCTGATAAAGACAGGCGGGAAGAGCTAGATACTTTAGAAAAAGATTATCTTCGCCAGGGACAGGAATCTGAGGAAGACATAGTCCTCAATATTTCCTTAAGGCCGAAAAAACTTTCGCAATTCATCGGTCATAAGGAGATCGTCGAAAATTTAAAGATTTCCATGCAGGCGGCAAAGCAAAGAAAAGAGCCCTTGGAGCATGTGCTTTTAAGCGGGCCTCCTGGATTAGGAAAGACTTCGCTTTCTCATATTATCGCCCATGAAATGTCAGGTAAGATTACCGCTACTTCCGGCCCGGCCATAGAAAGGGCTGGAGATTTGATCGGTATATTAACAAATCTGGAGAAAGGCGATATTCTTTTTATTGACGAGATACACCGTTTATCCAAAGTAGTGGAAGAATTTTTGTATCCGGCAATGGAGAGTTTTCAGATTGATTTTATCATTGATAAAGGGCCGTATGCCAAGACAATTAAATTTAACCTTAAGCCCTTTACTCTGGTGGGCGCGACTACCAGGACAGGCCTGTTGGCTGCACCTCTTCGGGGGAGGTTTGGCATATTCTACCATCTGGATTTTTATCCGCCTGAAGACCTGGCTAAAATTATAAAAAATTCCGCTAAAGTATTAAGCCTTGATATCGAAGAGCAGGCGGCATTGGAGATTGCTAATCGCTCACGCGGAACCCCGCGTATTGCCAACCGGTTATTGCGCCGGATCAGAGATTATGCCCAGGTTTTAAAAATAGATAAGATAAACATGGAGACTACATGTATGGCTTTGGCTGACTTGGGCATTGATAAGGCAGGTCTCGATGATATTGACCGCAGGGTTTTAAAGACGATATTAGAGGCGTTTGACGGGGGGCCGGTAGGGATTGAGTCACTTGCTGCCAGCCTTAACGAAGAAGTTGATACGATCGCCGATACAGTTGAGCCACATTTACGGAAAGCCGGATACCTCAAGCGCACTCCGCGCGGGAGGATGGCGACCAGGCTTACCTTTGAGCACTTCGGATTGAAATACAAAAAAGAGAATCAAAACGAGTTATTTTAAATAATTTGAGCGGGTCCTGTCTCGGTCTGTTTCTCGCGGGGACGCTCATTTTGCCCCAGCGTGGCAAAATTTCGCTCCCCTGCGGTGCCTCACTCTCACATACTTGTTATAGCGGGTGAACCGTGCCCGTTCGGCATCCTCGGAGGCCCCGCTCGAAATCAGCCCAAGCCACCCCCTCAAAAGATCGGGTTAAAGCAACTCGTTTAAATTAATGAAGCTGTTTGGTTTCGAGCGAATGGAGGTTTTAGCCAAAGCACGCTCGAACATTTTCGGGAATCCGAACGCGAAAGCATTCGGACGGCGAGTTCCGCAGCCGCCGAAAATGTGAGAGACCTTTGGCGTCCCGCCGAAGGCGGGAAAAACCGACTTGAGCGAGAAAGCAAACAGGTTTATTAAATTTAATTTATGAAACTGTTACTTCATACTTGTTGTGCGCCGTGCATGATTTATCCTTTAGAGCGCTTGAGAGAAAAGGGTTATCAGGTAAGCGGATTTTTCTATAACCCGAATATCCACCCCTTTTCTGAATATAAAAACAGACGAAAAGCGGTTGAGGATTATAGTAAGACACAGAATGCAGAAGTTTTTTACCCGGAGTACGCGCCCCAGGAATACTTTCAGGCAGTTAATTTGAATGAGTCTAGCCAGCAGAGGTGTTCTATATGCTGGAAGCTGCGCCTGGTGAAAACCGCGCAGGCGGCAAAAGAAAAAAATTTTCAAGCCTTTTCCACTACCTTGTTAGTCAGCCCTTATCAGGATCAGCAGTTACTTAAGAAAATCGGTGAAGAAGCAGCAGAAGAATCAGGCATTAATTTTTATTACGAGGATTTCCGCTCCGGATTTAAGAGGGCGCATGAAAAGGCGAAATCCGGCGGCATATACTGCCAGAAATACTGCGGATGCATTTATTCGGAGATAGAGCGATGCAGGAAATCGGCAAAGCATTAATAATTTTCGGAATTATTTTAGTGGGCCTGGGGGTCTTGTTAACTTTTGTTAATAAAATTCCTTACCTGGGGCGCCTGCCCGGTGATATACTGGTAGAGAAGAAAAACTTTACTTTTTATTTTCCCATTACTACGTCAATATTAATCAGTATCGTCCTTTCTATAATATTTTGGCTATGGTCTCGCCGCTGAATCATTGGTTTAAAAGATTAATTTTTTGTCTTATGCTAGTTGTCAGCTTTCAGCTGTCAGCTTTCAGTTCTTTTGCGCAATCATCAAGGGATATCCGCATTGCTATAATTCAAGATGCCTCTTCGTTAGTCCTGGAGTCAACTGGAGCATACAGGATAACTGATTCAAAAACTGGGGAAACATTGAATAGGGGGGAAAATTTAAAAACTAAGGTTGTTGCGGTAGAAGAAGGCATTTCCTTTAAGGTCCTTGGTACTTTCGGCAATAGAATTCTACTGGAACCAGGATCCAGCCAGGGAATTTTAATTAACGGCCGCGCTTATCGGGGAGTTATTGAGTTTATAAGGAAAGAGGGAAAGTCTGTTTTAGCAGTTAATCATATTAATTTGGAGGATTATATTAAAGGCATACTTTATCACGAAGTTTCCCATTATTGGCCTATGGAGGCCTTAAAGGCACAGGCAGTAGCCTGCCGCACTTACGCTTTTTATCATATACAGCAGAATAGCTCAAAGGATTTTGACCTTACCAGCGACGTATATTCGCAAGTATACGGCGGGAAGACCTCGGAGCGTTACCGAACAAACAAGGCAGTAGAGGAGACCGAAAATACCATTCTTCTTTATCTGGGTAAGGCATTCCCTGCTTATTACCATGCTACCTGCGGCGGGCATACAGTGGATGCCTCCTTGTTGTGGAGCATTGATATTATTCCTTAAAAGGGTGTCTATTGCGGATTCTGTCAGGAATCGCCGCATTATCGATGGAATACGGT
>Ga0180301_10000197_pt1 | contig 46122 bp, 55 predicted proteins | sample GuaBasSediGuay16_FD_121797 | JGI IMG/M metagenome (GOLD analysis project Ga0180301, IMG submission 121797) | Subseafloor sediment microbial communities from Guaymas Basin, Gulf of California, Mexico - Guay16, Core 4569-2, 12-15 cm | ecosystem: Environmental > Aquatic > Marine > Hydrothermal... | reverse complement strand
GTGTGACCGCAAAGAGGGGGAGGTAGGAAGACGGGACAAACATATAGCTATCCTTGAAATAATTCTACATGCTTTATAATATTGTTTTTGGTTCATAGATAGGGATCGATAAGCCTTTTGTTATTTAAAACGTTCATTTGTTAAAATCCATTTAAATATTTATATTGAGAATGCAAATGATATTATCCCCAATCCCATGCCTAAAAGCGTCAACTTTCTCAATTCTTCCGCCACTTCTCTATCAACTTTTTTCATTAACTTGATAGCCGAATAAAGAAATATTGTATCTGTAAGTGCTATGAATAAATAATAGATGTAGGAATACGGTGGGGTATGGCTATCTAAAGTCAATGGTATGGTAAATAGCACCGCTACGACAAAAAATAGTACGGCAATATGGCTAGAAACTCGGATGCCGAAGCAGGTGGCAAACGTCTTTACTCCCACCTTTTCATCCCCTTCTTTATCGCATATACCCTTCAAAACCTCTCTACCAAACGTAGCAAAAAAGGCTATAAGAAAAAACATGGTGTTCTTCAATGGAATCTGACACAATTTATCATAATATAGGGTGGCTCCATATATGAAGGGTAAAGCTGTAAGGAATGCGACTATCGAGTTATTTACGAAGACTTTTCTCTTCAACCTGTAATCGTACAATAATCCCAGAGCTAATGCGAGTACAATAATTGCAAATTGCGTCGATAAACGAATAAATAAAAGTAGATAGAGGGAAAACAGGAGAGCCATAGCGGTTGAGGATACCCCGGCGAAAAATGCCATCCTGCGGGATATAATGCCCTTTACTAGCGGCCGGAAGGGTGCATTTATACGGTCCTCCTCTATGTTGAAATAATCATTGAGAATGAACGTTGAAACTTCCGTAAATAATCCAGATAGACAGCCGACTGAAAGAACAACAAATATTTGTCCAATATCCATGTATCTAAACTCCAAGCGACTTTCCAAGGCTATCCAGAACGATGTGATTATGGCTAATACTACCATCAAACCGTGGTCTATTCTTGAAAGTCTAAGCCATGCAAGCACCTTTTCTTTAACAGTATACGTCGTTTTCACCCCCTTCTTCTCCACGCTAACATTTTTACCTAAGATAATATTAATAAATGTGAGTGGAGGATATGGAGAAGTCTTAGGGAGTGGTGTTACGGAATGGGTGGACGCTGGGGCTACTCAGTACAGGATCTTGATCCCATTAGGACCGCTATCGCAAGTGGAAGAGATCTACGTATCTCATGGAAACACGCCGTAGAAGTATGTGATGCCATCAGAGGATTAAAGTTGGAGGAGGCTGAAAGGCTTTTAACGGACGTCATAGAGATGAAGAGACCGATCCCATTTAAACGTTTCAACAAAAAGGTTGCGCATAGGAGACAGTTATCTGGTTGGCCTTCGGGTAGATGGCCTGTAAAAGCAGCTAAAGAGATACTTAAGGTATTGAAGAACGCGGAGGCCAACGCCGAATATAAGGGGCTAGATATTGATAGGCTTTGGGTAGTCCATGCGGCAGCACATAAAAGTATTAAAATAAGAAAGTATATTCCAAGAGCGTTTGGTAGGGCAACCCCATATTTCCAACAACTAGTACATGTCGAAATAGCCTTGGAGGAAAGGTAGAAGGGTGATGGAATGGATCTAGTGAAACAGTTTATTAAAGAAGGAATAAACAAAATGGAGGTCCACGAGTACCTTCAACATGCCTTAGAAAGGGCAGGATACGTGGAAGCTCAGTTGCTTAAAACCCCTATTGGTACAAGGATCCTAATATATGCGGAAAGGCCCAGCCTTGTCATAGGGAGACGTGGGTCACGGATAAGGGAAATTGCCCGCATTCTCGAGAAACGTTTTGGTCTCGAAAACCCGCAAATCGATGTTGTGCAGATCCCGAATCCTGAGCTCAACGCCAAGATAATGGCCTACTGGATTGCGAGAGCCATTGCGAGGGGGGTCAGGTTCCGACGTGCCGCATTCATAGCCCTTAGACGCATAATGTCGGCGGGGGCGCTGGGCGCTGAAATAATCATCAGTGGTAAACTGACAAGTGAAAGGGCACGCACTGAGAAATTCCGTGACGGCATTGTATTTAAATCTGGGAGGCCACGGGAACTCCTTGTAGATGAAGCTTCAGTACAGGTACTTTTGAAACTCGGGGTTTACGGCGTAAAAGTCAAGATAGCGAAACCCGTCGAAAGAATACCTGGTAGGGTTGAAATACTGAAATAAATGGGGTGTAAAATATGCCTAAGATGACTGCTAAAGAACTAAGAAAAATGAGTAGAGAAGAACGGGAAAAACTACTTTCAGAACTCAGATTCGAATTAATAAGACTCCGCGGTTTACTTGCATCAGGAAGCCCCATCGAGAATCCAGCACGACTACGGGAGGTAAAAAAGGCTATCGCACGAATTCTTACCATTAACCGTGAAGAATCCTTAAAATCCAGGTAAATGTTTTCACTTGGCAGCCGATATGAAGATTACACCGCGTAACTTAATTAGACATGAAATTATAGGCCTTGATGTAGAGGTTATCGAGTCGAAAAACCCATCTTTAAAGGGGCTTAAAGGACAGGTGATCTATGAAACAATGAAGTTACTAATAATTAGAGACTGGAGCGGAAAGGTGAAAAAGATCCCTAAAGACGTCTGTATATTTAATTTTAAGCTTCCGGAAGGCTTTATTGTACGTGTTGACGGAAAAATATTAGTCGGTAGACCAGAAGATCGGGTAAAGAAAAAGTTAAAATACTGGTAATAGAGAGAAGTGTGCTGGATGTTAGAATGTAGAGCGGTGGAAACAATGGCAAGAAATATAGGCATACCCGGTGTAAAGGCTCCTGAAAGAGAATGTGATGACCCTTACTGTCCATTCCATGGTAAACTCCCTGTTAGGGGGCTTATACTTGAAGGGGTGGTGGTAAGTACACGTATGAGCAAAACTGTCGTTGTGAGACGTGATTACCTTCATTACGATAAAAAATATAAGCGATATGAAAGACGTAGAAGTAAGATTCATGCACACCTACCTCCATGCATAGATGTTAAAGAGGGGGATACAGTTATAATAGGGGAATGTCGTCCCATATCCAAAACAGTAGCCTTTGTGGTGATAGGTAAGAAGGAGGGTGGTTAACGTGGCTAAAAAGAGGATGCGAAAGGGTACAAGTATAGATAGGATACCTCATAGATCCCCCTCAGTTTTTACCAACACGTTAGTGAAAATAACTGATAATTCTGGAGGACGGATCGGAAGGGTTATCGGTGTAGTGAAAAAGAAAACTGTTAAAAGGAGGTTGCCTGGAGCAGCGGTGGGCGATGTTGTGGTGATCTCGATCAGGGAAGGGAAACCCGAGCTTAGACGCCAAATAATGCATGCAATAGTTGTTAGACAACGAAAACCATATAGAAGACCCGACGGAACCTGGATTCAATTCGAGGATAACGCTGTTGTATTAATAACTCCTGAAGGCGAGCCCAAAGCCACTGAAATACGTGGGCCGATAGCCAAGGAAGCCGCCGAGAAGTGGCCTAAGTTAGCTAACCTTGCTTCAATGATAATATAGTTTTCTAAGGGAAGGAAACTAAGTTTTCTAGAGGGTAAAGGCAAAGAATAAGTACTTCTTTATATTTAAGGCTAATGGAGATTTATATGGCTGAGTCCTTCACACCTGGAGCCACTGTTGTAGGCCTAGTATTTAAAAACGGTGTAGTGCTTGCAGCGGAGAAGAGGGTAACCTATGGGTTTATGCTTCTAAGTCGTGCAGGGAAAAAGATCTTTAAAATAACTGAAAGGATAGGCATAGCAGCTGCTGGTTTAATTTCAGATATGCAAACGGTCGCTAAGGTTACGGCGGCTGAGGTCAGGTTATATGAGCTTGAAAAAGGTAGAAGAATGTCGATTCGAAGCGTAGCAAAGCTAGTATCCTACATTCTTTCCAGCAACCGTTTGATGCCATACTATACTGAACTCCTGGTAGGTGGGGTTGACAATACAGGCCCCCATCTTTATGTACTAGATCCTCTAGGTGCATTAATTGAAGACAAGTATGTTACGCTCGGCACTGGTGCAAAAATGGCCATAGGAATACTTGAATCAGAGTACCGTGAAGACCTAAGCAAGGAGGAGGCAGTAAACCTGGCTATTAAAGCCATAAAAATGGCGGTGAGCCGTGATGCTATAAGCGGGGATGGAATAGACCTGCTGGTGATTTCTACCGACGAGGGTTTAGAGGAAAGGTTTATACCACTGAAGACAGCAGGTTCCGGATAAGGGGGTGCTGGTTGGAGCATACTGAAAAACTAAAAACCATGTGGAGTCTGGATAACCTAAGGTTAATTTACAGTAGGATGGGGTATCATTTTACAGGTATACAGGCTGTAGTAAAACCCTGTCACTGGCTTAAGGAATCCCTTCTCTCAGGGGGACTTAAATTCTGTTACAAACAGCTATGGTACGGCATCCCTTCCCATCGATGTTTACAGATGTCTCCTGTAATTGTATGCAATTATCAATGCCTATACTGTTGGCGTGTCCATGAAGCCGACCTAAAAATCCCACCATTGACGCCAGACAAATACAGTTATCTGCCTTACGATCCTCCGGAAAGGATCGTGGAAGGGAGCCTGGAAGCCTGGAGGAACATTTTATCGGGATTTAAAGGCAACCCTCTTGTCGACGAAGAACTTCTTAGAGAAGCTTTTAAACCGATACATGTTACGTTAAGCCTTACAGGTGAACCAACACTTTATCCTTTCATTAACGAGATTATAAAAGAATACTTTCAAAGGGGATTCAAAAGCGTATTTTTAGTGACAAATGGGTCCAGGCCCGAGGTTTTACGTAATTTAAAGCCCCTGCCTTCACAACTTTATGTAACGTTACCAGCACCTGATAAAAGGACCTTTACGATGGTTACACGTCCACTTCAGGGCGGGTCTTGGAACAGAATACTGGAAACCCTTCGGCTACTAAAGGAGATTAAGTGTCCCACTGTTGTTAGGCTCACTATGGTCAAGGGTTTAAACATGATATCACCTGAAGGTTATGCTAGGCTTATAAGGAAGGCTGAGCCGACATATGTGGAGGTGAAAGCGGCGATGAGCGTAGGCTACTTTAGGAGAAGACTTTCACGGGAGTGCATGCCAAGGCACTCTGATATAGTAAAATTCGCCCAGAAACTTGCTTCCTATCTTAGGGAAGATGGGTATAAGATTATTGGAGAGTATCTGCCATCGAGGGTTGTTCTTATATCTAAAATACCGGAGCCATTAAAAATTATAGAATAAAATACTCTTCTATCCGTTTGCGGCGGAGTAGTCTATTTCGTAGACCAGTACCCATCCATTAGGTTTAGACACGTAGATTAACTTGAAGTACTTTGGCGATGGTATGTTAACCACCGGACCTTCGTATCCAGGCCATTTATCGCCAAACCAGCTGAAAACAGGTTTTTCGAAAACATAGTAGAACCTCTGGGATGTTCTAACGAATAACAGGTGGTAAAGGGTGGCGTTACGTGCTTCAGGAGTATCTGCTGGAACTATTATGTTTAGATACTGGTTGCCTGAAGATATGCGGGCAGTTGCAATATATTTTTCAGGGTCAAGGCCAGCTATCTTTGCCATCCAGTAGCTTTTTCCAAAATCACCTAACCCCTGTGGCTGAGGGAAGTAAAGCGATATTCCAAGCTGGGTTAACGGTAGGCCATTGGTGAAGGGGAAGGCGAATGGATCGAATACAACTACGTGGGTTACACCTAGTTGACGGAATATTTTAAGTGCTTCCTCTTCACTGGATAAAAAGGCTTTGGCAACTAAGGCGATCTGAGTTGAGTTTAGTGTACCGTTGTCGCATACTGTTGAACGATTCGTGTTTACTGCAATCCAGTAGCCGTAATCCCACCATGAAGCCACTACAGCGTCTTCAGGGAGGTTTTCGCTCATCCATTCCAGAGCCGATAGCCAGTCGGAAAATCTCATTATCTCGGTGTCTGGATAATAGGTGAAGAAGGCTTCGCTTACCGGTATGCTTGAAGTCACTATCAAGGAGGGTGTATGTGCGTACGCTATAGAATAAGTTAAATCATAGGCGCCGATAAATGCTATTAAGAGAATAGTCAGTATGGTTATGGCATAATATTCTTTTTGAACGCTAGGCCTTGGCCTTTTGAAGGTCTTCTCACCGGTCTCCAATCCTTCAGCTAGCTTCTCTAGCAGGAATGCAAGGGAATATCCTGCAACTAAAAATAAGGGTGGGGCAAGCAACAGCGATAACCTAGCTAGGGACATTGCAGAGTAGAGTGCCGAAATAAAGAAGAGTCCTCCAAAAATACCTTTCGAATCCATTCTCTTAACTAGAAGGTAGACCCCTAAAAATGAGAAGAGAAGCCATACTTTATAGTCGCTATATATCATAGCCCAGGTAGGGTAACGGTGTTCAGCCACCGACTCTATTAATGGGGAACGTTTATAGGGGATTACGACGCTGAGTATTCGGCCAGATATAGAAGATATTATCCCTATCCGCCACAGTACTATACCGATTACGATAACCACTAATACAGCTATAACCCTCGTTCTTGTGCTTTGTAACGCATTTCTAATAGATGAGATGTTTATGCCTATGCTAAGTAGAAAGCAGACTGCAGCTGCAGAGGATGGAAGGAGGGCGGCGATCGATGTAAACGCGCCTCTAAGGCCATACCTAGGTATAATGGATATTAGAATAGAGGAAACAATGCTTGTCAATCCTAGGGAAATATAATCTCCTTGGGATTTAACCTTATCAAGTAGTATTAAAATGAGGGTTGTAAGGGCTAGCAAGTTCCAAGGGTATAGGTAGCCTCCCCATGAGAGAGCAACAGACCATACCATTAAGGCTGAGGCTATCGAGTAGGAGATTTTAACAGTGAATTTCTTGGATTCCATTATCTTCAGGTAAAAGTAGAATGCCAGCAACATTAACGGTATGGCAACGCTCTCATGTTTTCCTCCCATCATGGTACGTGAAAGGTAAGCTGAGTTAAACGATAAGAGAAAGGCTGCCACTATTCCTGTAAAATCGTCCTTAAGGCTTCTCCCGATCAAGTAGACTATTATTATGGCTAGGGGGGCCCAAATAACGGGGATAAAGGAGTGGACAGTGTATAAATCGATGTTCCATCCTAATGCTTTAAGAAACAAGTAAGTGTACGCTGAAATAAAGGATATTCCGGGGGGACTTGTAGCCCTAAGGTCCCTTCCCCAAGGATACCAGAAAAGTTTGTCAAATTCCCTTTCGCCAGTAAACCAGTTGAACCACCAGAGCGGCCCCTTTTCAACTATTTTAACGGCTAAATAGTATTCATAGTATGGGTCGAATTCCGTGAGGTATACTCCCCATCGTGCAGGCAGGGCTCTCAGGGTTAAGGAAGCCGTGTAGAAGAGTAATAGTAACGTTATAGTCAAGAAACCTTTGTGTTCGAATACACCGAACAACAGGTTTATGTATGTTAAACCTTTACTAAGCCTCCGTCTCAAACCCTTAATTTTCATGTACGCCCAGCTCCCAGAAATAAGGAGCAAGCTATTTAATTTACTTTATCCTGAAACATTGTTCTCTAGAATAAAGGTATTCTACGACGCACACGTCTGGCCAACGAACGTTTCTCTATAAGTATCTCGCGAGGGGTCTCTGAGAGGTGAGTTATACATTTCGGGCATCGGAACCCATAGCGTTTAAGAACCTCGTAGGGCGTTACTATCTCACTCCCTTTATAAAGGGTGAAACCACATCTATGGCATTTAATAATGAGCGTCATAGTATTCCATATAATAGAATAATGGGTAATATAAATTATTTCCGTGCCCTCTCCCTTCCCTACGGACACACTATAACCAATATAAAAAATATATTAACTCCCGGCATGCTAGTAAGAAGGGAGTGGACATGAACGTCAGAGAACTGTATAAAGAAATTATAAATATACTGCCATTGGCTGGATTAATTGCTTCGATAGCCTTGGCATCAGGAATAATATACGTTTTTCTAAACATAAACAACCGAAGTGTAGTTGAATATCCCTTATCCTTGGATGTATCTTCGCAGTCGATAATAGAAACAATATTGATTGGCATAGGATACCTCGGAGCCGCCGGTGGATTAATATTGATCTATAGGTCTCTTTCTAGGCCCATAAGGAGATTTTCTTCTACAACACAATTATCTCTAATATTGGGCGTGGCGACTTTATTTCTAGCGTTTATTCTGCTAGAAATCATATTAGCAGTAAAAAGATAAACAGACATGACAAAGGCGACTAGTAGACTTTCCAAGGAAATTCTTAGAAAGGGAGGCGTCATAATAGTTAATTCCAAGGGAGAATTAATAAAAAGTGAATTACTCTCGATAAAAATTCTATTTGAAGTACTCTCCACCCTACGCGAAGAAAGGATGGTATGGTTCGTGGAGACGGTTTCTGAAAACGACTGTTATGCCAAATTTTTGTCGGAGAAGGCGGATTCCGTCACTTTTGTATATGTAAAAGATTTCCCAGGGTTGCTTGAATGGCTATTAAAATATGCTGGATCTATCGAAAAGTCAGTTATCTTGATTTCCGCGCTATATAGACTCTATTTGATCGAAATGAGTTCATTAAGCAGACTTCATGGGGTAAGGAGACTATTTTTACTGACTTTATCAATCCTAAAGAAAATAGCGTGTGAGAAGGGGCATCTTGTGTTGATTCCAGTAGCCTTTAAGAAGACAGAACACCTTAAACCACTGGTCCATAAGGTACTCGAGGTAGATAAAATAGAAGATGGTGAAAAATCGGATGATTTCACTAGACAAGTTCCTTGAGAAACACTCTATTTGTATATATAGATTCGAGGGAAGGGTTTACCACAAATTAGCTACACTTTTCAAGGCTAAGGGAAGAATCCCTCCACCATTATGTACTCCTAAAGGAGTATACGATCTAAAACTACTTTTTCCATCCAATTTTTCTGGAGTGAAGGTAATTGAAAACGAGCTTATCATCGGGGAAAAAGATTTCATGGAGATGAAGGAAGAAGTCTTTTTTTCGATTCTTGTAAGTGCATTAATAGAGTTTAAGCGTAAGCCCGTGATAACTATAGGAATAGATCCGGGGAAAAATATAGGGTACGTTGTACTTGTTGCAGATGTAATAGTGGGTGGTGGACGCGCGCAAGGCGCCAATATACTTATAGAACTTTTAGAGAGCATGCTGAAATACCTCTCTCCTCAAAGTTTCATAATTAAAATCGGGTCTAAAACTACCCTAGGATTCTTATTTCAGCTATTCTCGCTTAGAAAAAATCATCCATCTAAAAAGGTTGTTATAAAAATAGTGGATGAGGGTGAAAGTGTGTTTAAGCTAGGTTTTCTCAAGGATTTTCTGAAAACAAGAGAGAAGGATTTTTTGGCTGCATGCGCGATTGCACTTAGCGACGGCGAAGAAATAGAAGCAGCAGGATAAATGGGCTGATAATTACAATATATTTTATCGGTAGCCACAATGTTTTTAAAACTAGATTTATAGTGTTAGCGGATTAGAGGAGGGAGAGACATGGGTAAGACGAAGACTTTGCAGTTCTTAGTGGAGGGTGGAAGGGCTAGCGCTGGCCCCCCCATAAAAGCTGGGGGAAAGGGCCGGCGCTCGGCCCTCTTGGAATAAATGTGATGGCAGTTGTAAATAAGATAAACGAGGTTACCGCAGATTTCCGAGGTATGCGTGTACCGGTAAAGGTTACCGTAGATCTCGATACAAAAACATTTGAAGTTGAAGTAGGGGTTCCTACAACTGTCGCGCTTATTATAAAGGAACTTAAAGCAGAGAAGGGTGCCCACCAACCCGGCCGGGAGTCAATAGGCGATATTTCTCTCGAGAGCGTAGTTAAAATAGCGATAACAAAGAAAAGTGATTTGAGATCGCATTCTCTTAAAGGTGCTGTAAAACAGGTTCTTGGAACATGTGTAAGTATGGGTGTTCTGGTTAACGGGAAGAATCCTAAGGACGTTCAGCGTGAAATAGATGAAGGAGTATATGATGACCTTCTTCGAAAGTACGAAAAAGAGTGGGTGAGTGGACGATGAGTGCTGTTATACAAAGGGAGGAGCTTATAAAGGCGATTCGCGAGATTAAGGCCAATAGTAAACGAAGAAACTTCGTTCAAAGCGTAGAACTCATAGTTAAACTTAGAGATATAGACCTCAAGAAGCCTGAAAACAGATTAATGACACCTGTACACTTACCCTATGTGCCGCCTGAAAAGCAGGCGAAAATCTGTGTTTTCGCTACAGGAGATCTGGCATTAAGGGCAAAAAATGCGGGCGCTGACGCAGTTTTCTCTCGAGAGGATTTAGAAAACCTATCCGGTAGCAAAAAAGAAGCCAAGAAACTGGCCTCTGAATACGATTTCTTCCTAGCGCAACCCGACTTGATGGCACATGTGGGTAGAGTTTTAGGTAGGTTTCTAGGCCCTCGGGGGAAGATACCGACGGTGCTACCGCCTAATGCAAACGTTGAAGCACTTGTAGCAAGGCTTAAGAATTCGAGAATGATACGTGTAAGAGACCAGCCTCAAGTCATGTGTTGGGTCGGCCTCGAAACCCAGCCAGAGGAGGAAATAGCCGAAAATATTTTAAGAGTTTTAGAGGTCATTGCTACCAAATATACATTACCCCAGCAACTGGAAAAAATGTACCTTAAATTAACTATGGGGCCCTCCGTACGGGTGAGGTAATTTGGCGTTAAAGTATGTTAGAAAACGACCGGTACCAGAGTGGAAGAGAAGACAGGTAAAGGAGATACGAAGCCTATTGACTAAGTATCCTACAATAGCCATAGCCGATATTAATTACGTGACAGCACCGGTGTTGCATGAAATACGTGCAAAGCTGAGGGAAAGAGGAGACATTCTTAGGGTCGTGAAAAACCGGCTAGTGGAAAAAGCCCTCAGAGAGTCGGGGTTACCGAACGCAAATAAACTCATACAGTATCTTAAAGGAAGCAACGCGTTGATCTTCACGACATTTAACCCCTTTGAGCTTAAACTATTTCTCGATAAGAATAAGATTGCAAGAGAAGCGAAGGCAGGCGATATAGCGCAAAACGATATAATAATACCGGCTGGCAACACCAATCTACCTCCAGGACCTGTCTTAAGCATTTTTAGTAAACTTAGGGTAGAAACCAGAATTAAAGAGGGAAGCATCTGGGTTGAAAAAGACACTGTTGTAGCTAGAAAGGGGGATGTCATATCAGGCGAGTTAGCTGAGCTGTTAAAGAAGCTTGATATAAAACCAATAGAGGTTGGTTTGCAGGTTAAGGCAGCCTATGTGGACGGATTGACGATAGCCGGCGAGGATCTAGAAATCGACCTAGAAAGCATGAAGTCCGAAATCGCTGAAGCCGTAAAGAACGCGTTAAATCTAGCCGTTAATGCAGCTATTCCTGTGAGAGAGGCGATACCATTAACTTTAACTAAAGCACAGACTGAGGCATTAAACCTGGCGTTGAATACGGTTATCCCTCTCAAGGAAAGCATTGAATATAACGTCTCGAAGGCGGTTCTCGTAGCTACAAATATCTACGAAAAGATCAAAGATAAATTATAACAAAGTGTAATTTTACTAACTACTTACACGTGTGGGTTGGATCTTTAGAGAGTTTATAATAGTTTATCTTTGCCTGTGGAGTATGGGGCGGAACAAAGTGGTATATGTTTAAATTACTCTATCGATAAAAGTACTTGTATTGGTGGTGGGATAATTGAAGAGTTTCTTCGATGTAAAAGTCTTTCAGGAGGAGGGATTCACTAGGAAAAAATGTAAGAAGTGTGGACGATATTTTTGGACCGTTAACGAGGATCTCGAGATATGTACAGACCAACCTTGCGGAGAATACGAGTTTATTGGAAAGCGATTTAAAACCGGTTTAGAACTAAAGGATGTACGGGAAGCTTTTCTAGGTTTTTTCGAGAAAAACGGTCATTCCAGAATAAAACGGTACCCTGTGGTTGCACGTTGGCGGGAAGACGTCTACCTGGTGGGTGCATCAATATATGATTTCCAGCCATGGGTTACTGAGGGAATAGTGCCGCCACCTGCAAATCCCCTTACAATATCTCAGCCCTGTATAAGGCTCACCGACGTCGAAAATGTCGGTAAAACTGGAAGACATTTAACAACTTTTGAAATGATGGCACATCACGCATTCAACTTCGGCAAAATACACGTATACTGGAACGAGGAAACTGTTCGCTATAGTCTTGATTTCTTCGTAAAGGAGTTAGGTATACCTAAAGAAAAAATAGTCTACATTGAAGATCTTTGGAGTGGCGGTGGAAATGCTGGCGAAGACTTCGAGATTATAGTTGATGGACTAGAGGTAGCGACATTAGTTTTCATGCACTATAGGGTTATAAACGGCGATATGATTCCAATGAACAATTTTATCGTGGATACAGGCTATGGTCTCGAGAGAATATACTGGTTTCTTACAGGAGCGCCAACGATCTACGATGCGGTTTTCGGTAAACTGGTCGAAAAATTGAGACTGGAAACAGGGATCCCCCCGCTAGATCATAGGATTTTGGAGGATATTTCACGCTATGCAGGAAAGTTTAGTAGCGAAACACCTGAACTTGAGAAGAAGTTCAAGAGTATGCTTGCCGAAAAACACGGTTTTTCCATTATGGAACTAAATGAGGTTTTACGTCCATATGAGGTTATATTTCGTCTCCTAGATCACAGTAGAGCATTGATGTTCATGCTTGGTGACGGGATAGTGCCCTCTAATAGTGGTGAAGGATACCTAGCTAGACTTTTGATAAGGAGATCCTTGAAGGACATCTATATACAGAAACTACCTTTCGACCTCAGGTACATCGTTGATTTACAGTTGGAGTTCTGGAGAAAAGAGTTCCCGGAATACTTGGAACTAAGGGATCTAATAGATGATATCATCGATGTTGAAACTAAACGATTCCATGATCTTGTTAGGCGAGGTAAAGACATCGTTTTAAGGAAGCTATTGAAGAGGGGTAAGAAATCGATTAACGTAGCGGATCTCGTACAACTTTATGATTCTCAAGGTATTCCACCCGAACTTGTCAAAGATTTCCTAAGAGACCGAGGAGTAGAAGTGGAGATACCGGGTGATTTCTATTCAAGGCTCGCTAAACTTCATGAATCTACACGTGTTTCATCGGAAAAAGCTGAAGAGATACCGATAAATGTTGAGGGTCTTCCCCAAACAAACCTCTTATATTATTCTGATCCAAAACTAGCCAGATGCACAGCAAAAGTACTTAAAATAGCTGGGGAAGGCAAATACATTGTCCTTGACCAAACTATATTTTATCCAGAGGGCGGCGGGGCCGAAGCCGATAGAGGATGGATCTTATCTAAGAGATTCAAAGCTAAAGTCGTCGACGTAAAGAAAGTAAAAAACATAGTAGTCCATGTATGCGACCAGATTAAAGGAACCTTACTTGAGGGCGATGAGGTCGAATGTATTCTCGATGTGGAACGCCGCAACGCTATCTCTAGGGCGCATACAGCCACGCATATAATATTGGCAGCGGCACGAAAAATTTTAGGGAAACATGTTTGGCAGGCGGGGGCGCATAAAACAGAAGACTATGCAAGACTCGACATAACGCACTATAAGAGACTTACTAGAAGAGAAATAGAGAAAATAGAGGAATTAGCCAACAAGATAGTTCTCGAGAACCGGAAAATCAATGTCTATAATATGGACAGAAATCTAGCCGAAAAAAGATATGGCTTTACACTATATCAGGGAGGTGTAGTACCTGAGAACGTGTTACGTATCGTAGAAGTGGAAAACTGGGATGCTGAAGCCTGTGGTGGCATACACTGTACCAGAACAGGTGAAGTGGGTTTAATAAAAATATTCCACACTGAGAGAATACAGGACGGCGTTGAACGACTAGAATACGCGACTGGCTTAAGGACATTAAAGCACATACAGGATCTTGAAAAAATAATGGAGGATGTTTCAAGGGATCTAAATGTACCGTTACATGATTTGAGGAGGAAAGTTAACGAGCTCTTGGAGGAAAAAAGAAGGTTGTCTTCTAAGGTGGAGAAGCTTGAAGATAAAATTATTGAAATAGAAGTAGAGAAGATGGTTCGAAAAGCCGTATGCGTAAAAGAATTCCATGTGATAACAGACATAATCGAGGGGGATGATTTAAATAAGCTGAGGAAGACGGCGTTTTACATTAGAGACAATTATGCAGACGCCTTGGCTTTCCTAATACTAGTTAAAGAAAATAAAAAATTCTTCATGTTAACTCTTGGAGAAAAAGTCATGAAAAGAATTACAGCTAACGCAGTGTTAAACATCTTAAAAGAGCATGGCTTTAGGTTGTCAGGTGGAGGAAGAAAGCATTTTGCACAGGGAATAATAGATGTCAGGGATCCAAGAGTATTTCTAGAGGAGGTAAAAACGGTGCTTTTAAATTGTTTGAAGTAGTTAAATCATTTTCTATAGATGATAGGATTCTAGATGCTATAATAGATTATAAATTTCTCTTGAATAGGGGTTACAATCGGGCGAGAGCTTTACGGATAGTGGAGGAACGATACAAGTTGAACCCCATTGAAAGAATGTTTCTATTTCGATCCGTTTATTCAGAAAGAGAAATAGTGGAAAGGTTAAGTAAGAGGGTTTCTCTCAGGGAATTAAAAGGAAAAATATTGCTAGTTGATGGGTTTAATGTTCTAATAACAATACAAAGTGCATTAGACGAAGACCCTTTAATAATCTGCGACGACCTATTTGTAAGAGACTTATCTTCAGCCTTCAGAAGGATAAAAATCGACGATAAAATGTACAATGCTTTGACAGTATTTCTAGAGGAGGTTAAAAAAATCATACCGTATATAAAGGAGATCATGATCTTCTATGATGCTCCGGTAAGCCGTAGTGGGGTATTTGCACAATATTCTAGAAGAAAGCTTAATGAAATGGGATTTAAGGGTACAGCCGTAGCCGTAAAGAGGACTGATAGAGCAGTATTAGACATGAAAGGCATAATATCTTCAAGCGACTCGTTCATAATTTCTAAAGCCACTAAAATAGTGGATTTAGGAGGAGTCGTGGCTCTACGTAAGGCTGGTCTTAAGAAAAACATAATAAACGTACGTAGACTAATAGAGGAGGGGTTAAAGAGAATTGATACGAAGGATTTCGCCAAGAGAATTAAAAAGATTATCTAAGAGGCTGGGATTACAGATAGAGGAATTGAATGGGGTTAGAGAAGTAAGGATAATTCTCGAAGATAGGGACATTATAATTAGCGATCCTAAAGTTAGCATCTTGAAGGTGGGGAACGAGCAGATATTTCAGGTTATCGGTGAAGCTAAAGAAGTAACCCGTGAAGTGGAGGTTGAGATAAGTGATGAAGATGTAGAACTGGTAGCTATGCAGGCTGGTGTGTCAAGAGAAGAAGCTTTAAAGGCGCTTAAACAAACTGGAGGAGACCTAGCTAAAGCAATACTCCTACTTTCCTCAAGTAAAACTGTTGGTTAGATTGTAAATGCTCACTAAAATTAAACCCTTATTAAACCAGTACATGTTTTTCCTCATAAAGGCCTTAGCTCAGATAGGTGTTACCCCAAATTTGCTTACAATCTCCTCATTGCTTCTAGCCTCACTGCTTTTTGTTGCTACCTTTATTCTCGGAGGGTCGACGCCTCCCATTTTAGTGGCATCCCTGTTCGGAGTCTCAGGGTTATTCGATTTTCTGGATGGAGGTTTGGCACGCTATACTGGTAAAACTTCTAAGGTAGGCGCGTTCTTGGATTCTACGGTGGATCGCATTAACGAGGCTTTGTTCATAGCGTCTTTTGCATATTGTGGGATGATCAGCTTCCAAGAAGCTTATCTAATAATTGTAGGATCTCTGTTGGTCAGCTACACTAGGGCTAGAGCTGAAGGTCTAAAACACAACGTTAAGCTTGAAGGGGTCGGGTTGATGGAGAGGGCAGAGAGGCTAGTTATCTTATTTATAATATATATCTTATACGTATCTGGCTTTGCCCTACTTTCTAAAATAGTCTTTTACTTACTTGTGGTTGCAGTATATTTGACTGTGGTCCACAGAATTATGGCTATAATTACCTTTTTTGGAAAGAAACATTAGTTCTAATCGAATACCCCTCCTATACCCTTTACCCTTATTACTCCTGGTTTTCCTTCTTCACCTGTTAAATCGAATTTCACGTTAAGAAGCTTCTCTGTGATCATTATATTGGTTAAAGCATGCATAGTAAGTTTACTAACACCTATGCTGGATGTTCCTTTAGCCATGGCAAGGTAAGGTATGAGCATATCTCCCATATGTTTATCAAATGCCATGTTGGTGGATAATTCCTCTAACAACTTTTCGGCGGCCTCTCTACCCACCTTTTCCGCAGGTTTACCTCTAGCACCCAGAGCATCTGCACCTAACCGTGTTTTATTGCTTGTGATGGCCCAGAGAACTATTCCGCTTCCTGGTCCTAAGTGCGGGTCTCGGCTTGGAGAATAAAATTCTTTCTCTATTTTTATTTCGACGCCAGGCAACCCTTGTTTTAGAAGGTTTAAAGCAGAATAGGCTTGTCTTTCGGCGACGTGGCTAGGTAAACGTACGGCATGGGATATCCCCTCTATTTTAAGTACACTTCCTCTTTTGATAACGCTAAGGGGTTTAAGGATATTAGCTGGACGTGTTTTTATCCTTACCAATCCGCCACCCTTAGGGTAGTGGCCCCTTCGAATCACTTGGATATCTACGTCAACCCCTATGCTTCTCAGTATGGGAAGTAGTACGAAACGTATGTAGTCAATAGGTGGACTCCACTGAACATCAGTACCTCCTCTTATTGTGATGTCGCAGGGTTCAGGTAGTGCTGGTGCGACTATTAAAAGCGATTGTAGGACGAGGGGGATGCTACCGGCTGTTCCTATATCAAATTTGAAGACTCCTCCTCGATGCCTTGAAGGTATGAAGGTAACTTCACGCGAACCTACATCAAGCCCCTTTACCTTAGCATCACAGAGCTGCGCAACCGATTTAATGGCGACAACATGCTGTGGTCTAAGGCCCGGGTTTGAACGTTTAGCACGAATGTTGATGATCCTTACTGGTTTTAAGGTTAAGGCTGACAGAGCGACGCTGGTTCGAAGTACCTGTCCTCCACCTTCACCTAAACTTCCATCTATCACTTGGACCTTCAAGCCAACCATTCTCCCTCCCCGTAGCTCTATACTTTAACTTATATTTTTGTCTGCCATGGAATTGCGGTTAGTTATATAGTGTTTTTACTCTCCTCTCGTAACGAGAGGCTCCACAGTGTTTAAAACATGTGTAAGAAAAGGTCCTCCAGCCCCTAAATAACTTTTCTTACCGTTATTTTTTCTCCTTGCTTCACCTTCAGTGCGTTTGCAGCATTGCCCATGTTCATCGAGATTTCGAGGTGGTTAAAGCTATTTATAAGCAAAAGGAGGGATCCTGGCGGTGTTTCTCCATAGGCTTTATGTAACCGCAATTTCATGGGTCTTCTCCCACGTATGGTTACTTCCAGAAGGTCTCCGTATCTTATTTCCTGTTTCCAGATTAGGTTAGAAGGTATATTTGTGACCAAGTTACCAAAGCCATCAATATATATGATTTCCCCGCTTATAGTTCCTTTCTCGACTATTGAGGGTCTAGAGTAGGGGGCGGGAAGATATTTTTCTGTGGGGTTTCCCAGCTTACTCGGTGGAATTCCTAAAGATAAGTATGCGGCGGTGGGGGCAAAGACATCGCGTCCATGAAAAGTATATGATATCTCTTTATAATTCTCTGTGTTGATGAAATATACTGCTTGTATTCCATTCTCTTCAGCAGCTGAGATTAAAACCCCATTGTCCGGTCCCACAAAAAAGTATTTCTTGGTTTTAATTATCAGGCCTTTACGTGCTGTACCCACACCTGGGTCGACAACCACAACGTGTATAGTCCCTGGAGGAAAGTATTTGTAGGAGTATGCAAGGATGAAAGCGGCTTCCCTTACATTAAATTTTGATACTCCATGTGTTATATCCACAATTTTTACGTTTGGATTAATTTTGTAAATGACTCCTTTCATTACCCCTACATAAGGGTCTTGAAGACCAAAGTCTGTTAACAAGGTGATTATAGGCATTTTTCTCCTAGAAATCTATTAAAAAGAGATTTTTTAAATTGACGGAAAAGGTAAATAATTTTAAGTTTTAAATCCCTTAGAATTCGCTTTCTCCTTCCTCGCCGAACTTTTCTTCTTTACCGCCTTTACCTTTTTCTTCTTCAAGTTTTGATGCGGCTATGATATCGTCTATCCTTAAAATCATCGATGCAGCTTCCACGGATGTTCTCAACGCATGTGTTTTAACAACCAAGGGCTCTATTACATTTCTATTATACATGTCCATGACTTTACCTTCAAATACATCTACACCGTATGAGTGTAATCCCTTGTCGTGAGCTGCTCTTAGCTCAGCTATTATGTCGATGGGATCAAGCCCAGAATTCTCTGCAAGCGTGCGTGGAATCGATTCAACAGCATTGGCAAATGCCTCGATAGCTAACTGCTCCTTGCCACCCACCTTAGCCGCGTATTCTCTTAGGCTCTTTGCTACAGCGGCTTCTGATGCACCGCCACCTGGAAGTATATAGGGTTCCTCTATTACGTCTGCAACGACGCTTAAGGCGTCTTCAAGGGATCTTTCAGCTTCGTCGATTATCTTCTCAAGCCCTCCTCTGATGAGTATACTTACAGCCTTAGGGTTCTTACATCCCTCTACAAAGACCATTTTTTCGCCTGCTATCTCCCTCTCCTCCACAACCTCTGCGTAGCCTAGATCTTTTTCGCTCAAGTCTTCTATCTTTGTTACGATTCTCGCTCCTGTAGCACGGGCCAGCTTTTCCATGTCGGATTTCTTTACCCTCCGTACAGCCAGTATACCGGCTTTGGCTAGATAGTGTTGGGCCATGTCGTCGATTCCCTTCTGGCAGAAAACGACATTTGCCCCCACGCCTTTAATCTTCTCTACCATCTCTCGGAGCATTTTAACTTCTTCTTCCTTAAACAGCTCCATCTGCGTTGGATCGCTTATCCGTATTTCCGCATCTATCTCGGTTTTCTCGACTTCAAGAGGAGTGTTTAGAAGGGCTATTTTCGCTTTCTCAACCTTTTTCGGCATACCTGGATGAACTACCTCCTTATCGATTATCACTCCGTAGACAAGCTTTGTGTCAAATAGGCTGCCGCCCTGCTTCTTTATTATTTGAATGTAATCAATATCTGCTACCCATTTGTCTCCAACCTTCTCGGCAACCTGTTTTACTGCGTCGACCGCTATCTCCGAGAAGAAGTCTTTCACGGCTGCAACTACTTTACCATGCATAGCTGTGCTGGCAACGTGTTTCAAGGTTTCTTTATCATTTATGTCTATCTTTTTGGACAGGTTCTTTAGTATCTCTACTGATTTTTCAAGGGCTTTCTTATAGCCACCAACGATAATTGTTGGGTGAATGTTCTTTGCGAGCAGTTTTTCAGCCTCCCTTAATAGCTCGCCTGCCAGCACAACAGCTGTTGTTGTACCATCTCCCACCTCATCGTCTTGGGCTTTAGAAACTTCTACAAGAAGTTTGGCTATTGGATGCTGGACATCCATCTCATCTAAAATCGTTGCCCCATCGTTGCTTACAGTTATGTCTCCAAGACTGTCTATCAGCATCTTGTCCATTCCCTTTGGTCCGAGGGTAGTTTTTACAGCTTCACTTATGGCGCGGGCAACCATTATGTTAAGTCGTATAGCCTCTCTACCGGTTCTCCTAGTGGTTCCCTCCTTCAATATAAGTACAGGTATCCCTCCCATTTGGGCTATCATAGGTTCGGACACTGGCATCACCCCAAAATTATGCGGCTCAAACAGGGATACTTTACGCTTCTATTTAAATTTTTCCTAGGAGTACTCCCCCTCAGAAGCCCGTTCTTCTTCGCCTACTGTACTAAGATAGAGCAATCTAAATACCCTTTTAGATGAAAATCTTACATCATCTCCCTTAACTGTTCTTCTTTTTGAAAACTTTGCCAATTCAACGCTCTCCTTCGCTAATTCTAGGGCTATTTTTTCCAGCACCTTCTTAAGCTCTATTAAAGCTTCTCTGCTAACCCTCTCCGCCCCAACTCTACGAAAGAATCTCTCCATAACGCTTAACGGTATGCCCTTATCTTCCTTCATACTAGAAATCCTCCTTCCACTTTAATTCAATGTAATTTAATATTATTCTATAGAGGCAAAAAACTTAAAATCCTTGTTAAACCATAAGCATGGGGCTCAGCTTGGGTAAAGTCCGTCCAGCCTATATAAAACGCACAGCCAGGAAACTGTTGCAACTATATCCAGATAAATTTACAGATGACTTTGAGCACAACAAGAAAGTTGTAACCGAACTCACAATAGTCGACTCCAAGAGGGTTCGTAATAGGATAGCAGGTTATATAACGCGCTTAGTTAAAATAAAACATAGGGAAGAAACTGAAACCGTAAGCACTTAAGGGGGTGCATGAATATGATCCGGGATGAAGAGACTGACCTGCACGGAGGAGTGAAGAAAAGTACCTCCGCTGACCAGACTCATGAACCCGTACAAATCAAAGAGGGCGACTTCATACTTGTAGACTATACTGTCGATTTACCAGCTGAAGGAAAAGTAATAGACACGACCATCGAGGAAATAGCAAGAGAAAACAAAATATATAATGAGAATGAGCCTTATGAACCAGCCCTCGTGGTCGTGGGAAAGGGGTTCCTGCTTAAAGAAGTCGAAAAACAGCTCGTCGGGGTAAAGGTTGGTGAGGAAAAGGAAATAGTTCTTCCTCCAGAAAAGGCTTTCGGTCCAAGGGATCCAGGTAAAATTAGGGTTATACCTGCAATCGAGTTAAGTCGAAGAGGAGTTATACCACGAGTAGGCATGCGGGTTGAAGTGAATGGTAACATAGCAATTGTAAGGAGCGTTGGTGGTGGAAGAGTACAATTAGACTTCAACCACCCACTTGCTGGAAAAACCTTAAGATACCGCGTTAAAATCGTGAAAATACTCGCTTCGAATAAGGAGAAAATTAGGGCTATAATTGGACGAAGACTGCGTGGAATAGAGCCTAAAGACATCGAGATTACGGAGAGAAATAAAACTGTGTACATTAAGCTACCAGATAGTATCCTGGTGGTGGAGAGGCTAGGGATAATTTTGAGGGGGATAGCGCTGGATATTAGAAATCTGTTACCTGAAGAATATGAATCTGTGGTATTTTCGGTGAAACTGAAGTTGAAGGAAAGGAAGCCTGAAGCTAAAACAGAGGCCGCTAAAACTGAGGCAAAAGAGAAACAAGGGTAAGCTCTAAACCATTATCACATTTAAAACCTTTACTTATAATACCCGTAATTACTACTTTATCTCCCTTCCTTAACCCCTCTGGGATGCATAGCTGTTTAAGAGGGCATTTAATGTTGCAGGAGGGTGGAGCGAAGGTAATTACTGCACCGGGCATTGCCTTAGAAGCAGGTAAAAGAGCCTGAATTGGAGCATAGGTTACCTCTACGACCCGCATAATCGACCCGGTAAATGGGCAACGGTGGGTTTTACTACGTATGGAGGAGACTCTATATTTTATTCCCTCACGTAAACCATCGACACAAATTTTCTTAAGGTAGCATTTACTACAATAGGGTTTCTTTTTAATGATGAACGTTGCACCTATTTTCGCGAGGTCTTCTGTCACCAGTGTAACTTGTAGTTTTTTCCTGCCTTCACTTTGCAATTTCTTCCTTGAAGGCACGTCTCTCACCGTGCTATTAACTAGATACGGTTTAGGCTCCAAGTATATTAGTGATATTCTTCTCAGTAAGATAGATATTTATAAGCTTGGAAGAGTAAAAATCAATAGTTGGTGGTCTTTGTGATGTCAATTAATCCACGGGAACTCAAGTTACTGAAGACAGGTACGACGACAGTGGGCGTACAGTGTAGCGATGGAATAGTTTTGGCTACGGACAGACGAGTTACAAGTGGATATTATATTGCCCATAGAAGGGGTAAAAAAATCCATTTCATTGATAAACATGTGGCAGTAACTATCGCTGGCGCGGTTTCTGATGCCCAAAGAATAGTCGATAACCTTAAGGCAGAAGCCTCCCTCTATAGGCTTGAAAAAAGTAGAAACATTAGGATTGCATCGCTAGCATCGCTAGCATCTACTTTGCTCTTCGAGGCAAGACCCTTCATCTACATTGTTCAACTAATAATAGGAGGAGTGGATGATACGGGTCCAGCATTATATGCAGTCGACTGGTTTGGGTCGATAACAAAGGAGAAATATATAGCCACGGGCTCTGGCACCCACTTGGCGTTAGCTATTCTGGATTCAGGTTTTAGACCGGAGATGAGCGTTAAGGAGACGCTACCGCTTGCGTTAAAGGCTGTTGAGGCGGCAATGAGAATCGATCCTGGCAGTGGCGAGGGGATAGATTCAGTAATTATAACACGTGAGGAGTCTAGAATGCTCTCTGACGAGGAGATAAAAAAGTATTTAAGTAAGACTGTGAAATGAGATTCTGTTTATTCTGGGTGCTTAACTGCGTCTTTTTCCAAAAGAGGGTAACTAGTGATTAGAATGATCATGGATAAGACGATAGAGAAAATTAGGCAATCAATATTTGAGAACATACCCTTGGAGGCTAGAATCACCAAAATAGAGTTTGAGGGCCCTCTTATAGTAATCTATACAACAAGACCGGAAGTCCTGTTCACAGAAGATGGAAGTGGAGCGATAAAAAGAATAGTTAAAACCATCAAGAAGAGGATTGTAATAAGGACGGATCCCGAGGCACGTAAAAGCGAGGAAGAGGCGAAACGGATCATAGAAGAACTTGTTCCGCCCGAAGCCGGTGTAACTAATATATATTTTGATAGGGAGAAAGGAGAAGTAGAAATAGAGGCTAAACAACCCGGCTACGTGATAGGTAAGGACGGTAGCCTTCTTAACATGATTTTCCTCCGGACGCACTGGAAGGTCAGAGTGCTAAGGTCTCCTCCTCTAGTATCCCGTACAGTATCTGAGGTTAGGCAAATTTATCGAAGCCGTACAGTAGAGAGAAAAAGGTTCCTCCGTGAAACCGGCTTAAGTATACATAGGTCTCCGATATTTAAGCAGGGTAGAGTCAGAATAGTTGCGCTCGGAGGGTTCGGTGAAGTTGGAAGAAGTACAATTCTAGTGCAGACATCGGAGAGTAACGTCCTCCTAGATGCCGGGATAAAACCTTCAAACGTGGCTGACGAGTATCCTTTCCTCGACATATTAGATTTAGATCTAGAAAACCTTAATGCTGTAGTATTAACGCATGCCCACTTAGATCACCTCGGTTTCGTACCTTTTCTCTACAAGTATGGCTACAGGGGCCCCATATACACGACCGAGCCGACAGCCTACTTAATGAAATTACTGCTTGAAGACTACATTGAAGTCAATAAAAAGGAGGGTAAACCACTACCTTTCTCCAAAAAAGATATAGTAGAGGCTCTCGTAAGAACAATAACTCTGAAATACGATGAAGTTACTGACATTGCTCCAGATATACGTTTAACCCTACATAACGCCGGGCACGTGATAGGTTCATCTATGGTTCATCTACATATAGGTAATGGGCTTTGCAATGTTGTCTACACCGGAGACTTTAAGTTCGGTAGAACAAGGCTTCTCGACCCAGCTACATACAAGTTTCCCCGAGTTGAAGTCCTAATAATGGAGAGTACCTATGGTGGAAGAGAAGACGTAATGCCTCCGAGAGAGGAGACCGAGAAGATGTTTTTAGAGGTGGTTAAAAAAACTATTGCAAGGGGCGGGAAAGTTCTTATACCAGTTCTTGCAGTGGGTAGAGCCCAAGAGATTTTACTCGTCTTAGTGGATGCTATTAGACGAGGCTTACTGCCGGAGATACCGATATTTGTGGAAGGAATGATCAGTGAAGCAACGGCCATACATACAGCTTTTCCCGAATATCTCTCGCACACTGTTAGGAATCAAATATACTATGAGGAGAATCCCTTTGTGGCAGATTTCATAGAGGTGGTTAAGGGACAAAATAAGCGTATGGAGATAGCTGAATTAGATTCCGCGGTTATATTAGCTACATCCGGCATGCTTACAGGAGGCCCCGTCATGGATTATCTTCGCTTACTTGCCCCAGATGAACGTAACAGTATTATATTTGTTAGCTACCAGGTTGAAGGGACTCTCGGTAGAAGGATACTTCAGGGGCTACGTGAAATACCATTCACATCACCTAACGGGCGAGTCGAAATAATTAAAATGAAGATGGAAGTACATCGTATCGAAGGATTCTCCGGGCACAGCGACAGACGGCAGTTATTGAGATATGCTGAGAGAATTACTCCAAGACCGCAAAGGATAGTTCTTTGTCATGGTGAGAAAAGGAAGATAAGCGAACTAGCTACCCTAATTACAAAGAAACTGAACATACGTGTAGTAGAGTTAAATAACACGGAGGCTTTAGCTGCTAGGCTTTAAAACATAATTTACTTTAGCCGTGAATATTGTAGGATAAAATTCCATAGTTTATCTTTGAGATGATGGATGTTTTTCACTACTTTACCTCTAGACATCTTTCTCATATTATCCGACGAAAACAGTGCTATGCCTACTGCGATCGGTTTCCTGTATTTTTCTTCGTAGATGCATACTACATCCCCCTCTTCAAAATCATTTACCATGTCAACTATTCCCGGGCGCATTACGTCTGCTCCATTAAGAATATGCGGTACAGCACCCTCATCGACAAATATTCGTGGCATCCTGTTTTCGTAGAGTAAGGGGACTAGAAGTGTAGGGTAAATTTGATCGTCCATACGCCATAGTAATCCCTTTTCCTCTACCAAGAATACATCTATACCCTGCCTCGTCTTCAGTATTTCAACCCGTTTAGGTGTGGGAATATCGGTCGCTAGAAATTTTTTCAGCACCGTCAACACTACTTTCTTATCCTTGGAACTCAGGAAGTACCTTGAATAAACCTCATATGTCTTCGTAATATAATATCCCTCAAATTAAGTAGGCGTAGGGACAGCTACTTATATTTTTAGGTGCATCTCAACAGGATTTCTCTAGGCTTGTTCGAGGGCTCGCTTTAAATACTTATATCGTTAAAGTAGACAGAAATTTTATAATAGGCTTTAGGATTTTAACCAGCGCAGAGCAAGAATACGGTGGAAAAATGCCGGGACCTACAACTGCCCAAATATTATTGAAGTCTTTAGGAACCACTGTCTTAGTCAAGTTGAAAGGTGGAAGGGAGGTTAGGGGGATTTTACGAAGCTTCGATCAACATTTAAACCTGGTGCTCGATGAAGCAGAGGAAATAAAAAACAATAGAAGTAGAAGGCTCGGAACAATAATCGTCCGCGGAGACAATGTTATATTAGTGAGTCCAACGGGATAAACGGGGTGTAAACGATGGTTAAGGGTACCACTTCAATGGGTAAAAGAAGTCGTGGAAAAACACATATTAGATGTAGAAGATGTGGTAGACACGCATACAACGTTAGAAAACACTATTGTGCCGCCTGCGGATTCGGTAGATCCAGGAGGATTAGAAGATACTCGTGGCAGAACAAGAAGGTTAACAGAATAAGAATAAAATAACGTTATCTGTCGGATGAAAGTTTGCGGTCTCGTACGGAGTAGGAGAATATATAAATCCCCTTTCATCAACAGTTTATTCGAGGGGCCGGTAGCTCAGGTGGGAGAGCGCCCGCTTGGCATGCGGGAGGTCGGGGGTTCGAGTCCCCCCCGGTCCATTTTAATAGCCTTTTAGAAATGTTCGGTGAAGTCTTATTCTGGAAAAATATATAAGTTTACTAGCAGAATATATCCGAAGATTAGTTGTTCGAAGGCGAGTTTCATGAGTAAAGAAAAAATAGGAACTTGGGAGATCGGTGAAATAAAACTGCCGTTTTCAGAGGCTTTTAAGATAAGTCTCGAAAACATTAGGAAACGTTTCGTGAGGGCAGCCATAACCACAGCCTCAATAGTTCTAGGAATAGCTTTCATGGTTTCTATCCTCCTCATGGCTCAGATCCAGCAGGTAGCTAGAGGTACACCTGAAACTATAAAGGCATACCAATACTGGCTCTTATTCATCTCGCTCCTCGTAAGCGGTGTAGGTATAACCAACAGCATGTTAATAGCTGTCGCTGAACGCTACAAGGAGATCGGAACAATGAAATGTTTAGGGGCGTTGGATAGACATGTCTTAACGTTCTTCCTCCTAGAATCAATGATAATAGGTAGCGTTGGAGGCATAATGGGATATGTCATAGGATTAATCGCTGGCGTAGTATATGGTTACACTCAATTTAGGCCGGAGGACTTGATAGGAGCATTAACATCTCCTCTTGGGACCTTTGCATCTCTAACTATACCGGCAGCAGTAACCCTATTTCTACTATCTGTAGTTCTAGCAGTAGTGCTCACCATGGCGGCGTCACTGTATCCAGCATACTATGCGGCTAAACTTAACCCAGCAGAAGCCCTACGCTACGAGGTATAATAATTTATATATCTTCTCATCCTCTAATGTTAGCAGTTAGCCTGGGTGTATGGGAATGAGGTATGAATATACCGTTGAAACAGAGGATCTTGCTAAATATTATTATATGGGTAAATTCGTGGTTAAAGCCCTCGACGGAGTGAACGTCAAAATCCGTAGAGGCGAATATGTTTCCATAATGGGTCCTTCAGGATCGGGTAAAACAACACTCTTCAACATGATCGGAGGTTTAGATAGACCTACGAGAGGCAAAGTCTACATTGATGAAGTGGATATAAGTAAACTAGATGCTTATGAACTTGCGTGGTTACGCTGTAGAAAAATAGGATACATTTTCCAAACCTTTAACCTAATCCCCGTGCTTACCGCCCTCGAAAACGTAATGCTACCCATGATCTTCGCTGGCGTCCCACGTGAAGAGAGGATTAAAAAGGCTACCGAACTGTTACAAAAGGTCGGTTTAGGCGATAGGCTGAGTCACAAGCCTACCGAGTTGAGCGGTGGACAGCAGCAGCGTGTAGCCATAGCTAGGGCCTTGGCAAACGACCCGGCTATAGTACTTGCAGACGAGCCGACAGCAAACCTCGACCTCCATACAGGTTTAGAGATAATCAATTTACTTAGAACGTTAAACAAGGAAAAGGGGGTAACAATAGTTACTGCTACACACGACCTAAAAATGATAGACGTAAGTGACAGGATTATTTATCTACGTGACGGGAAGGTCCAGCGAATAGAAACGAGATCTGAGGTAGCCGTCGAGTACGAGGGCTAAAATTAAGCAAACTAATTTATTTTAATCAATGTATTTTAGGTTAATGTATAATTCTATGATGAACCTTTGAAGGGTTTTCTCGTCGAGATATCGAGTTTCATACATGCCGGTCATTTCGGCTAGTTTTCGGGCCAAAATATGGTAGCAGTAATCACGTTTTTTCCTTAAAACTACGTTTAGATAGAAGTCGCGGCAGGTGCAGAATAGATCCGATACCACCAGATGAAACCTTCTTCTATACGGTGAATAAACGATCCAGAAGACTTGTTGAGCATCCTTATAAATTACTTTCATTACACGTTTCCTTTTTACAGCAGTATAGGCTTTAACGAAATCTTTACCATACTTTTTACGGAAATCTTCAAGGATTCCTTTCTTATTCAAGATACTTCAATTCACGTAAATGAAACATTATTTAAATGTTGCCTATGCCCATAATAATCTGTGGCAATGGCTATACAACGATAATATAGTTAAGAGAGCCTGGGGGATGGAGAGCGGATCATGGTGACACCCATATTTGGGAACAGGTCTCTGAAAATAGTCGATGAGAACAATGAAAACATAGTGGTTGTTGCGGATACTCACATCGGTTTTGAACAAGAGTTAAAGGAGAAGGGATTGAGGCTACCCTTTCAGACTAGAAGGCTTGCCAAACAGCTAACTGACATAGGGAGACGGGAAAAAGCCGATAAACTAATCATACTTGGAGACCTAAAGCATGGTATCCTAGGCATTGGTAGGGAAGAGTTAAACGAAGTTTCCCTATTTCTCGAGGAACTATCGAAAACCTATCCCCAAATAGAGGTGATCATAGGTAATCATGACGGAGGACTTATAGGAACCTTAGAGGAAGACAACATAAAGTTTCATTCATCTAGGGGAATATTGGTTAGAGAATCCTCGGGGAGGATTATAGGATTATTCCATGGCCATGCATGGCCTTCCCCCGAACTTTTCAAAGCACAGTTACTGGTCATGGGACACATTCACCCTTCAATAGAGGTAGCCGATGAAATGGGTTTCAGAATAGTGGAGCCAGTATGGTTGCATATACCGCTCGACAAAAAAATGGTTCTGCAAAAATTCCTTAGATATCACCTTAAAAAACCTATATACGGGTCGGAAACGGATATACTACACGTCTTTACCGACGTCTTCGGATTTACACCAAGATTTCATCTACTCGTCGTTATGCCAGCCTTTAACCATTTTCTTAAAGGACTAGCAGTAAACAAGTACAGTATTGGAGAATCGATAAGCCCTATTCTTAACGCTATAGGAGCTGGAGTACTTAGGGCTGAAGTTTTCCTACTCGACGGAGTTTTTCTGGGACAGCTGAAAATGCTTACTACCGAGGAAATCACAGTTCTTGAAGGAATAGAACCTTAATGAAAATATTGGTTATGGGGCCGCCGGGATTTGAACCCGGGGCCACGCGGGCCCGAGCCGCGCATCATACCAGGCTAGACTACGGCCCCTCCCCTAGTAAATTACAATCGAATATTAATATTCTATCTCATCGATATACTTAATTATTTGTTTCCAATAGAGTAGTGATGGAGCCGGGGTCGCCTAGCCTGGTTAGGGCGGCGGGTTGCTAACCCGCTGGGTGTAAAGCCCGCGCGGGTTCAAATCCCGCCCCCGGCGTACTCGTCGCGAAATTATATAAACATCTTCCACAAGGTAATCTTGTAGCCGGGGTGCCCGAGTGGACTAAGGGGTTGGGCTCGAGATCCATGTAAAGAGGGCTAGATGAGAAACCCAATGCCCCTTCTGGGGCGCGTGGGTTCGAATCCCACCCCCGGCGTCATACCTTAAACTAAAACCGTTTATTCCCTTAATGTAGCTAAAACCTATCTCCATGAATCTTGTCGAACTTTTCAGAGTCTTACTTTTGGAACTAGTTGGGATGATATTCCAGAAGGTTATTGAAATTATCTTAAGAATCTTAAGAATATTTTATGACGGTAAAATTATATTATCATGAGCTACCTAATGCTGGTGTATTTAAAGATAAAATAGTGGGGCATCGTAGATGACATATTATCCTCAAGTGCCCTTTGTACCAACTCCCTATTCTGTAGCTAGGAGGATGCTTGAATTAGCTGAAGTAAAGCCCGGTGACGTAGTCTACGATCTTGGATGCGGGGACGGTAGGATAATAATAATGGCGGCAAAGGAGTTTGGTGCCCGTGCCGTGGGTATAGAAATTAGAAAAGACTTGGTGGAACAGTGTCTTCGTGAAATACTTAGGTTGGGGCTACAGGATAAAGTGAAGATCATTCATGGAGATTTCTTCGAGGTTGATCTAAGCGAGGCGGATGTGGTGACATTATATCTATTGACGAGTGTAAATGAGAGGCTTAAACCAAAGCTCGATAGGGAGCTTAGGCCTGGAACCCGTGTGGTTTCCCATGATTTTGAGATAAAGGGTTGGGTTCCTAAAAAGATAGAAAATATTTACAATCAATGGCGTACACATAAAATCTATCTCTATGTTGTGGAATAAAAGCAGGGTGGATATTATGACGAAATCTACTGTTGGAAACCCTAGAATATGGAATCTAGAGAAAGTACACGAGCTCTATGAAATGTATCGGGATATTGGAGGATTTACAGCTAACCTGTTAGTCAAAGCGGTCGACTATGCCCTAGACATGTACCTTGACGAAGACTCCACAGTCTTCTTCGCGTTTACAGCAAATTTAATTGCCACGGGCTTAAGAACCGTTATTTCCGAGTTCGTTTACAAAGGTTTTGTGGACGTAATTTTTACTACTGGAGGTACAATTGATCATGACATAGCTAGGAGTATCGGCGGGAGATACTATAAAGGAGATTTCGATGTCGACGATGTGGCGCTCAGCGAACAGGGGCTACATAGACTTGGAAATATATTTATACCTAAAGAGGACTATGGCCCCCTAATAGAAAAGTTTACCCATAGTGTTTTCGATGAATTTTTAAATGTTAACGAACGGTCCATAACACTGGGAATTCGTGAAAGCTTATGGCATGTAGGCTCAAAAATAAATGACCCTAACTCCATTTTACGGGCCGCATACGAGAAAAAAATTCCGATATATTCTCCGGGAGTTGTGGATTCAGCTTTCGGGACGGCTTTATTTACTTTCAGGGAACTTGCTCGCACCAGAGGTAAAAAACTGATACTCGATGTCCTAAAGGATATGAAAGAGTTATCAGAGATAGTATATTCGCTCAAGACTGTAGGGGGATTAGTTTTAGGAGGGGGAATCAGTAAACATCATTTAATCTGGTGGGCCCAGTTTACCGGGGGATTGAAATACGCCATTTATATAACCACGGCGTACGAGTGGGATGGAAGCCTCAGCGGCGCTAGAACCAGGGAGGCTATAACCTGGGGGAAAATAAAGCCAAGGGCGAAGCACGTTACAGTTTACGGAGATGCCACCGTAATATTCCCGCTTTTTCTCTTAATGTTATACGATAAGCTCAAGGATGCAGGCATAAAAGAGAGGAAAAACAAATGTTTTAGACATATCATTAACTACTAGGCGTACTATATTCGACCTTCCATCCGCCCTTGGGTTTAAGAAACTCCAATCGTCTTTTAACGGTTTCCAGCTCCCGTTCAACCCCTCGAAGCTTTTTCTCCAGCTCTTTCAGCTCCCGTTCTATGTTTTTCCTCTTTTCCTGTAGTTTATAGTAGATAACTTCGAGCCTAGCATAGGTCATGTAATCTCTAGTGGCGTTTAATTTCTCGTATACGTTATCCTCTTTCTCCTTAATTTTATTGTATTCGCTAAGTATTTTTTCGCGGTCCTGTACTAGTTTTGTATGTAGGGCTTCCAGTTCCTCTTTCCTTTTTTGTAGGGCTTCTAGACTAAGTTCCTTAGCCACGGCAATTCACCACCAGCTTTTCACATAAAACCTTTATTTTAAATTTTTGTTCACCATTTTTCTAGCCTAACGTGTAATTTTAAATCAAAATTATTTTTATACTACGTTTCTAAGAAAATATTTGAGGTAAAAACAATGATTTACTACGAGGATCCCCTACAAGCAATGTTAGAGCTGAAAAAGCAGATAGACAGGCTTTTCGGAGAACTAGTATCCAGCTTCCACGAAACCATTGAAGCTAAAGGATATTACGAACCCCCGTACGATTTAGAGGAAACAGATAATGAATATATAATTCGTGTAGATTTGCCGGGTTTCAATAAGGAGGAAATCAAGGTAAAACTCACAGAAGATACTGTGGAGGTTAAAGCTGAAAAAAGTGAGGCATGGAAAGCTGAAGATAAGGAAAAGAAGTATATTGTAAAGCAGAGGATATACGACAGTTATAAGAGGATTATTAAACTACCTGAAAAGGTTGAACCCGATCCCTCTAAAATCAAGTACACGTTCACTAATGGTGTGCTCGAATTAGTGGTTCCTAAAGCTGCTGCTAAAAAGGAGATTGAACTGAGGCTAGAATAAAATATCTGCTCATAATACTAATATAATAGAATTTTTTGCAGGTAAAGCATTTTAATGATGATTCTTTAAAGCTATTAGCTGTTACATTAGCAGGGAACCCGCATGAAATTTGAACCCCTACTTAAAGAGAAGATATGGAGCCCTAAGCGGGAACTCGATTTAGTTGATGAATGGTCTAGAGAACAGGTTTATGACTTCGATCCCAAAGACGATACCCGCCCGGTCTTTGTGATAGATACTCCGCCACCATACCCCTCGGGTAAATGGCATATAGGTGCTGTAGCTCACTACACGCAAATAGATATGATCGCTAGAGCCTATAGAATGCTCGGTTACAACGTTTTGGTCCCGTTCTACACCGATAGAAACGGGCTTCCAGTGGAAGTACAGGTAGAAAAGAGGTTGAACATAAATCCTCGGAAAGTTCCACGGGAAATTTTCCTAAGATACTGTGAAAAATTTTTGGACGAGGTGGAGAAGGAACTAAAAGACATCGTTAAGAGGTTTGGCATGAGCTTTATAATCTGGAAACATGGAACAGACAGTCCCGAATATAGAAAAATAACACAAGCTACGTTCATAGAACTCTATAAGAAAGGGTTAATTTACGAGGCTGAGAGACCGGTCAATTACTGTCCCAGATGTAGGACGACATTGGCTGAAGCCGAGCTCGAAGATAAGGTCGAGGAGACAACATTATACTATGTGGATTTCACGGTAAAAGATACTGGCGAAAAAATAACGATAGCGACAACTCGGCCGGAGCTCCTTTGTACGTGTAACCTGGTAATCTTCAATCCGGAGGATAAACGCTATAAACATTTAGAAGGAAAATCGGCCATAGTTCCTATCTATGGACATGAAGTGAAGATAATATCCCATCCCTACGCTAAAATGGGGTTTGGTACAGGGCTCGTGATGATATGTTCATTTGGCGATAAAAACGATGTAGAAATACATCGTGAACTCAAAATACCATTCAAGGTGGCTATCAATCCCGATGGAACAATGAATGAGATAGCTGGTAAATATTCCGGTTTAAGCGTAGTTGAGGCAAGAAAAAGTATAGTGAAGGATCTAGAGAAGATGGGTCTTATAAGTAAGAAAGAGAGAATAGAGCATACGGTCCCAGTATGCTGGCGCTGTAAAACACCTATAGAATACATTTCCATGAAGGAATTTTATCTAAAGCAACTCGAGTACAGGGATGATATTCTTAAAATAATTGAAAAAATAAACTTTCATCCGCCTGAGCACAAGCAACTGCTGATAGATTGGATTAATTCAATAACAATGGACTGGCCTATAAGCCGCGAACGCTACTACGGAACCGAGGTTCCAGTGTGGTACTGTAAAAAATGCGGGCACATCCACCTACCTCCTCCTGGAAAATATTATAGACCTTGGAAGGATCCACCCCCCTTCGAAAAATGTGAGAAATGTGGACATAAAGAGTTTCAAGGAGAAACCAGAGTGTTTGATACGTGGATGGATTCAAGTATATCGGCACTATATGTGTCCGGATACATGCGTGACAAACAGCTGTTTGGGAGGGCTTTCCCTGTATCCCTTAGACCCCAAGGTAAAGACATAATTCGGACATGGCTTTACTACTCCATCCTACGGATATACCAGCTGACAGGGAAACCTGCTTTCCAACATGTAAGGATTACCGGGATGGGTTTGGATGAGAAGGGCGAAGCAATGCATAAATCGAAAGGTAACGTCATCGATCCAACACCTTTCGTCGAAAAGTACGGAGCCGATGCCATAAGATTCTGGGCTGCAAGCGAAGTTAAACTTGGAAGCGACTACAGGTTCTCCGAACAACGATTGAAAACTGGATTATCCTTTGCAATTAAACTATGGAACATTGCTAGGTTTATATCTATGTTCCCTCAGGTTGATTTTAAGGAGGTAAAGTTACGTGAGCTCGACCGCGCCCTATTGTCGCGGTTAAACACCGTGATAAATACCGTTATCCATGCATACAGGAACATGGACGTCTATGTCCCTGCACACGAAATATACAAATTTACATGGGACATATTTGCAGCCCACTACGTTGAAGCAGTGAAAGCGCGTGCATACAATAGAGACGGTGGTTTTCCGGTCGCCGAACAGAGGGGAGCATGGTACACTTTGCATGAGGTTTTGAAGTCTGTGCTAAAGCTTCTTGCACCTATAATGCCCTTCGTGACCGATGCCATATGGCGTAAACTATATGGCGATGGTAAAAGCATACATGTAGAGCAGTTTCCTGAACCCTTTACGTTCATAAAAGAGGACTATAGTAAACTGCTAGAAGCTTTCATGAAGTTCAATAGTTGCATTTGGAACTATAAGCGCGGTCATGGTCTCTCTTTAAAAGACCCTCTAAACGTCAAGGTTTACGCGCCACCAATACTCGAGCCCGTTAAAAGAGATCTTGAGGCCATGCATAAGATACCGCAAATAAAGTTCACAGCCCCGCCATCAGGAATAAAGACCTTGAAGTTAAGCGAAGACATATACATTGAGATAGCATGATATTCTGAACCCCACGAACGGTTATATTAATGTCGTCCAGGAAATTCGCTCTAGTTGCCCTTGGAGGAACTTTTAGTATACTACATAAAGGACATAAAAGTCTCTTATTGACTGCATTCAAGGTAGCAGATGAGGTCATCATCGGACTTTCAACTGATTATCTGGTTAAAAAAATAGTGAAAAAACACTATGTTCCCCCATACGAGATACGTTTTAGAAATCTATGTCGCTTCCTGGCCGAAAAGAATCTAATCCACAGAGCGCGCATTGTTCCATTAATAGACCCCTATGGTCCAAGTATCGACGAGGATAAACTTGAAGCTATAGTTGTTAGCGAAGAGGGCTATAAAAGAGCGCTGGAAATAAATGACATTAGGATATGCTGTAACTTGCCACCCTTAAAGATAATCCGCATTGAAATGATTATGGCAGACGACGGCAAGCCCTTATCATGTACACGCATTCTACATGGTGAAATAAACTCTGAGGGACACGTTATAACCTGAAGATTCTCGTTAAATTACGTACCGATACGTCAGCTCCCATAGCCTTTAATCTGCGTTTAAGGTGTAACAGGGAGCCTTTTACCTTACTTGAAGGGCAGTAAACTCCCCTCAGATTTCCCACCGATTCAGTTGCAACAAGATGTATATAGTACATTTTTGAGGATTCGACTTCACATGCTTCACCTACAATGTTGATACTACCATATGATGGTAAGAGACCTCTAACTGATATCCTAGGTCTCGAAAAAACACATCTATTTATGAAGGAAAAGTCCCCTACAATAGTTTTTTCTAAGACGCTATCCTTTATCTCAACATAGTCACCTATTATACTGTCTTTAATAACACTGTTCTCGATCGATGACCCATACCCTATAGTGGAATTCTCTATTACCGAGTCTTTTATAATGCATTTCTCTCTCAATAATACTCTACCTTTAATCGAAAACTTGCCCACCGTCTCCACGTGTTTACCTTTTATTGTCAACTGTTCAACATTTTTCTGAAAAGTATATGGGATATTGAGGTTTTTTTCATCGAGTAGTACGTCTTCATCTGGAACTATCTCTTCTACGAGAAGGTCTCTGAAGGGCAACAACAGTTCAATATGTATCCTACCCTGTAGAAAACGAGTTAAATATCTTGATATATTTTTTCCAACTCTTAAAGCTACAATATCGAGCCTCGGGGTCAACAAAATATTGTTTCCACGGGTGTCTTCAAGAACATTTAAAATTTTTTCCGCAGCTGAAACCCGTAGCCTAGAGTTCAGTAATATTAAATCCTCCTGAAGGTTTAATGGATTAACGAGGATCTCTGATAGATAAGTTTCACCAATAAGCCATTTCAACACTGTTTTACTATAAATTTTCAAGAAAACATCTTTAAGTGCAGGCCGCATAAACAGAGCTAGCTTTTTGCTTTCAGTATTTTCTGCAAGCTTTTCCACGAGACTCAGGCCCTCAAAGGGATAGAAACATAGAGGCTTCAGAAACCCTAGACTCTTCCAAAAAGTTGACACTTGGTCTTCGAAGAAGCCTATTACAGGTCTTTTGTACATTCAATACTACACCTTTTACACTTTAAGATAATTAAGCCGGGGGTGGGAGTTGAACCCACACAAAGCCGGTCTGCAGCCGGCCCCCTTGGCCGCTCGGGCACCCCGGCTCCTAAAAATGAGTAAGCATGCTCACAGTAATAAGCCTAGCGGTCGAAAACCGGTTGGTTGACGCAACTTATTTTCAGTAGTTGAGGTACGCCACATGCTGGAACACTTACCTAGCTGTTGGAAAAGGAAAGAGATATATTTTTCATCTGGAAGCTTTTATGCTGGCGTATGGGAGATGAAAGAAGTTTACGCTCGACTTGAAGTACCGATAATGTCAGGTGTTGAGGTAAGCCTAAAGGGAAAAAATATAACCGTAAAGGGGCCTCTAGGCGAGCTTACCAAAGACTTTTCCTACGCAAAAACCATAGATATTAAGAAGGAGGAAGATAAGATAATAATTGAAGGATATTTTCTCAGAAAGAGGGAAAAAGCCCTTCTAAGGATGATTGCCTCTAAGATCCAAAACATGATGATAGGGGTGCTGAAGGGCTACAGGTATAGGATGTACATCGTTTATGCACATTTCCCGATGAACGTGAAAGTTGAAGGAAGAAAAGTGGTTATAGAAAACTTTCTAGGTAGCAAGGATAAACGAGTTGCAAAAATAATAGGTAGCGACACTAAGGTTTCTGTGACTAAGGACGAGGTTATAGTTGAAGGAATAGACTTGGAGTCGGTCGGTCAGACGGCGGCTAACATCCACTTAACTGCCCGACTCAGAGGCAAAAACAAGCTTAGCCCCCACGGACGGGCAGGCGGTCCAGGAGTTTTAGACGGAATCTACCTATATGCTAAAGAACACATAAAGGAATAGAAGCATTTTAACCTTGTTAATTAAAATAAAATATATAACTCCAACTACTTTCTATACCTCTTTGGACGTAGATCACGTCTCCTACAGCGGCGACACCTTTCGGCGCTCCATGGATTTCTTGCACCGCAACGTCGGCATATTTTAACCCGAAATGTTCTATCTAACGCTACCTGTAATTTTACGGGATCAGTTATCGGCATCCTAAACCCCATTTTCTTCTTTTGCTCCTATTTTAAAATATTACTCTTAGGTTGGCGTCATCAAGGATGCCCGACACCAGTTCAGAGATAGTTGACAAAAGGTATAGTCGGTGAATACAAGTTACAGCGAGTTTTAAGCTATTATTGTTTAGAAACATATATCATAGATAATTATAATTAACTTCTGAGGTATTAGGGTTGAAAGGAAGGATAAAGGATTTCGGGTGGAGAGGTTTTCTATTGAAAATACCTGAAACATGGGATCTCACTCGTGAACAAATCAAGAAGAAGAACGGTTTCCTGCAGATAGAAGACGAGTACGGTGTAAGAATTGAAGTGAACTGGGAAAAAATTCCGTTTGAGAAAATGCCCGATGTAAAAAATACTATGAAAAAAATCATAGAAAATTTAAAAAAGAAGAATCCTAAGCTGAAAGCCATCGGGCGCGTTAACGTTAAAGTAATGAACCACGATGCGATCCTCTCAAGGATAAATTTAGATGAGGAAAACTGTTCAGATGTGTTACATTGGTATTGCGAGAACAGTGAAAGGCTTTGCACGTTATTCCTGTATTCAACTACAAAGGATTACGAAAAATACCATTCATTTCTGTCAAAAACCATCCTACCTTCACTTAAATGTCATGGAGAGAAGTATTTCTGGAACTTTTACGGTATAAAATTAACCCTCCCTAGCACATTCGACTTAACATACTACAAGGTGACTACTGGACTATCGCTAGCCAGGTTTTATAGAAGAAAGGACAACGCCTACATTTTATTAGCATACAACAGCATGGCCAACATCATTCTAAAGGAATACTATAATAACCTGGAAGACTGGTACGATGCTACGCTTAGGAAAGACGTCGACAAATTTTTCGGGAAATTTGGTAAAATAAAGAGAGAAGACGCTATAGTCTCAGGGCATAAAGCTATTCAACTGGTGAGCCAGAGAGGCATTCCCCTACCTTTTATTAAAAAGACTAAGAGGATGAGGATTTTCCTTTGGCACTGTGAAAAATCCAATAGACTATACGCTATAATAACGGTTTTCAGCGAAGAAAAAGCCAGTGAAAGATACGAGGCTCAGAATATTATAAGGAATCTCAAATGCCATTAAATTAATGCGTAAGATGGCTTAACGTGCTGGGCGTGCCATAAGGTAGGCATCTTCCCCATCGGAATAGTATCCTTTAAGTAGCCGCACTATCTTGAATCCGAGTTTTTCGTATAGACGTATTGCTGAAAGATTGGAGGCCCGGACCTCGAGATAATACTCATGTACATCGTAGACTTTTTTCATGGCCTCCATGGCCTTAAGCATAAGCGTCTTACCTATACCTATCCCCCTAGCTTCGGGTAAAACGGCTATAGATATAACATGGCCGAGACGGGTAGGTAGATGACGGAAAAACGATCTCCCCCACTCTATTCTACACATAATGTATCCTACAACGTCGTTTTCTTTCTCTGCAACGAGAAATGCCTGTGGATAGTTTCTATAATGTTCCATGAAAAAGAAGGAGGGATAGTTTTCGGGGAGACATTTTCTATTAATATATATTACTTTCCCCAAGTCTTCAGGCTGAAAATTACGTATAGTATACCCGTTTTTCAATACATTTCCTGTCTCCATGGTTTACCGCAGAAAATGAAAAGTTAATTCAATAATTTAGGTTTTGTTTTCGGTGTGGTTTGAAGAATTCTTTTTGGATTTTTCCTCGGCTAGGTAATCTGAGAGGAAGATTATAGAGATCAGTATAAGGAAATAAAATATAACAAGTATTGGTGATTTATTGAATATGAGAGAAAGGGAGCCCATGTAGGGGATGACCATGTAAACTTTACCCTTTATCTGTTCACGTGTTACCGGTCTTGAATCGGGTAGAGAGTTCGCATCCCCCTTGGTTATGTAAGTGTCCATGTTAACTGTCTTTATTACCCTATGAACTATATAGTCGTTCCCACGTGAGTAAACAACTATGTCGCCGATGTTTATGTCCCCAGCTTGTACGGTCACTATTATATCCCCTACATGGAGGACCGGGTCCATACTATAGCTGGAGACAACGGCCACTGGGATGGAGCTGCCTGTAACAAAGCTAAGAATATTGTTGAACTGAAGCATTAATAATGCTAAGAATATTACCGCTATAATTTCCGCTATATCGCTAAGCTTCATTTACCAGTTCCCCATGCAAGATGCTTAGTTATGGTCTTTTACTTATAAAAATACCGAGAAGAATGCGAGAAAAGTATATATAGAAGCGTAATGTTGAAATTACGACGCGGTGAGATTATGTCACTACAAACCAGTAAAGGGACTATGAAAGGGACTATACCCGCGTTAATTCTAAAGGAAGGGACCTCTAGGACTGTTGGAGAGGAGGCTCGACGCACCAATATACTTGCCGCACGAATAATTGCTGAAACTTTAGCTTCCTCTCTGGGTCCAAGGGGAATGGATAAACTGCTTGTAGACGCTTTCGGGAGTGCAACTATAACAGGTGACGGTGCAACCATACTAAAGGAAATGGATGTACAGCATCCTGCCGCAAAAATGTTAGTAGAGGTTGCTAAAGCCCAGGATGAAGAGGTAGGTGACGGTACTACAAGCGTAGTTGTATTGGCCGGAGAATTGTTGAAGAATGCCGGCGAGCTATTGGACGAAAATATTCACTCTACCCTTGTTATAAGCGGTTTTAAGAAAGCATTAGAAGAAGCCTTAAAGACCGTTGATGAAATAGCAGTAAAAGTCGACCCACTAGATAAACAAGTTCTCAAACAAGTTGCTGCCACAGCACTGGCCAGCAAAGTAGTTGCAGAGTTCAGGGACTTTCTCGCCGAATTGGCCGTAGAAGCAGCCCTTAACGTCGTCCAAAAGACATCTGATGGAAAATTCAAAGTCGATTTAAACGACATTAAAGTAGAGAAGAAGAAGGGTGAATCCATTGAGGACACCGAGCTGGTTAAAGGAATAGTGCTAGACAAGGAAGTGGTACACCCAGATATGCCTAAAAGGATAGAAAACGCAAAAATCGCCCTCCTCGATACTCCCTTGGAAATAGAGAAACCGGAGTGGAGCGCCAAAATCCGCGTAACAAGCCCCGAGCAATTAAAAGCCTTCCTCGAACAGGAAGCTGAAATACTCAAGAAGATGGTTGATAAAATAGCATCCATTGGCACCAATGTTGTCATAACCCAGAAGGGAATCGACGACCTAGCCCAACACTATTTAGCAAAGAAGGGAATAATGGCAATACGCAGGGTTAAAAGATCCGATATCGAGCGACTAGCTAAGGCCACCGGAGCTAAAATCATCACGAATATTGAAGACTTAACTGAAAAAGACCTAGGAACTGCGGGAATGGTGGAGGAGCGTAAAATCGGAGAAGATAAAATGGTCTTCATTGAGAAGTGCCCCAACCCGAGGGCAGTAACAATACTTGTAAGGGGAGGGGCTGAACACATCGTCGACGAGGTTGAAAGAGCCGTACACGACGCGTTATGTGTTGTAAGGAACGTGATAGAAGAACCGAAAATACTCGCAGGCGGTGGTGCACCAGAAATAGAGATCGCCCGAAGACTACGGGAGTTCGCAACCACATTAGGTAGTAAAGAACAGTTAGCAGTATTAAAGTATGCGGAGGCATTAGAATCCATTCCAGCAATCTTAGCCCACAACGCCGGTATGGAGCCGATCGACGCTGTAGTGGAACTCCGCAACAGACACGAGAAGGGAGAGGTGTGGGCTGGAGTCGACGTATTAAACAGTAGAATCGCAGATATGTTCAAGGCTAATGTGATTGAGCCATCAAGGGTTGTAAAGCAGAAGCTTAAATCCGCCACCGAGGCAGCCGAAATGATCCTAAGAATAGATGATATAATAGCAGCCGCTCCACCGAAGGAAAAAGGTAAAGAAGGAGAACGTAAAGAGGAATTTGAGTAGTGAAAATAATGGTAATGCAAACAAAATTTGACATCAAGATCGGCCCCCGAAAATTAACGAGATACGAGAAGGCAAGAATAGTCGGCGCACGGGCTTTACAAATAACTCTAGGGGCGCCAGTACTTCTTAAAATACCGCCACATGTAAAGGATCCTATAGAAATAGCGTTAATGGAGCTTAAAGCAAAAGTCTTACCTATAATCGTTAGAAGAAGGCTGCCGAACAATAAATACCAGGACATCCCGTTAAAATACCTCGAAATAGAATAAGTTTATTTTAATAATAAGGTGTTTTTAAAGCGATATTATTTTAATTGAAAGTTCACCTTTTTCTTCATGGATTACAACTTCTACTTCCTCTCCTATCTCAGGTTTTCTCGATATCATATCCCATTCTTCTTCCGTTAAAAACAGGGTTAAGCGGGGTATAGTGATTCTGGCTTTCGGGGTCAGAGATCGTACAACTTGGTTTACTATCGGCATTATCTCCCGCATTAAATCACCGTCTCTACTTTGAGAGGCGATGATTGGTCCGGGTAGCTCCCTTTCCTCCACTAGCTCCAGTTTAACTAGATGTTCTCCCAGAGGATTTGAAATTAGAGTCTTTGAAGATATGACTGCTTTAAATTTCAATTCTCCCATAATTACATCTACCTTATGGTATTACTGCCACTGCACTATAAAATAGATTTTCATATCGATGCCGTTTCAGGAGCGCTCCATGTTTTCATTAGAAAATATTAAGTAAAAGCGGGAAATAATCTCTTGGGGCATGTAATGGGAGAGTGGGTTAGATCACCTATTGTCGTTGTCCTAGGGCATGTTGATGTAGGTAAGACTACACTCCTAGATAAGATAAGGGGAACAGCTGTTGCTCTCAAAGAGCCTGGAACGATGACACAGCATATAGGAGCATCCTTCCTGCCCTGGAGTGCCCTAGAGAAAGTTTGCGGACCATTATTGAAACGTATTAAAGCCAGGGTTAGGATCCCAGGCCTATTAGTCATAGACACGCCGGGGCATGAGGCTTTCGTCAACCTTAGAAAGAGGGGCGGTAGCATCGCCGACATAGCTATCCTAGTGATAGATATAAACCGTGGTTTCGAGAAACAAACGTATGAAAGCGTGGAAATATTAAAGGCACGTAGGACGCCTTTCCTAGTGGTTGCAAACAAGATAGATAAAATACCTGGTTGGCGGCCAACTCCCGGGGCAAGTTTCTTAGAGACCGTTAAAAAACAACAAGAAGCCGTCGTAATAAAACTTGAGGAATTGCTATACAAGATAATAGGTGAATTCAAAAACCTAGGATTCAGAGCAGATCGCTACGATAGAATAAGCGATTTCTCTAAAATTGTAGCTATAATACCGACTAGCGCGACGACAGGGGAAGGGATCCCCGATCTCCTTATGGTCTTGGCGGGACTAGCTCAAAGATTCATGTTAGATCACCTAAAGACCGTGGAGGAGCCTGCCAGAGGCGTAGTCTTAGAGGTTAAAGAGGAGCCAGGATTAGGGACAACAATCGACACGATAATCTACGATGGCATACTTCGGAAGGGAGATATCATAGTGGTAGGCGGGATGACGAAACCCATAGTCACCAAGGTTAGAGCTATTTTGGTTCCTAAACCCCTCGATGAAATAAGGTCGCCTGAGGATCGCTTCAAGCAGGTGGAACAGATAGCCGCTGCAGCAGGGGTCAAGATAGCGGCTCCCAAGCTCGAGGATGCTTTAGCTGGCGCACCAGTAGTAGCCATATGGGAAGGCGAAAAATTACAGCAAATAATAGATTCCATAGCAGAAGAGATTGCAAGCATAAGGCTTCGCAGAGAAATTCTAGGGGTTATCATTAAGGCAGACACCCTAGGCTCTCTTGAAGCCCTAGTAGACTATGTAAAGCGGTACAATGTGCCTGTCAGATATGCAGATATAGGTCCAGTAGCCAAGCGGGATGTAATTGAGGCTTCGCTTGTAAAGAAGGAGGATAAATATCTTGGTGTTATACTGGCATTCAATGTTAAAATACCCCCAGAAATAGAATTCGAGGCCCAGAAAACAGGGGTCAAGATATTTAGCAGTAGGATCATCTATAGGCTCGTGGAAGATTACCTCCAATGGGTTGAAGAAGCCAAGCATAGGGATGCAACCCTAACCCTCTCGAAACTAATATACCCAGCCAAGATACAGATTCTACCAGGCTACGTATTTAGACGACGCGACCCAGTCATAGTTGGCATAAAGGTTTTAGGTGGGATTCTAAAGCCAGGAGCCCCCCTCATGAGGAGCGACGGGAAACAAGTGGGCAGGATAATGCAGATACAGGATAAAGGCAATGCAATTAGGGAGGCAAAAACGGGCATGGAGGTTGCAGTCTCCATACGCGGAAACGTCATGGTTGGCAGACAGATAAAGGAAGGGGATACCTTATATGTGGATGTACCATTCGAGCACGTAGAGGCTTTAAAAAATCTTCCCGAACCGATACCAGATGAAGATCTAAAAGTACTCGAGGAAATAGAGCGAATTAAAATCAATAAAATACGAAGGAAGATAATGGAAGAAGAGTGATATTGGGCGAGGAACAAAGCACATTAAAGGACTACACCATTTTGACGGGCGCAATCCTTTTATAAACTATCAAGGGTTTTCGATATGAATGAAGAAGGTCATAGAGCGCGGAGGAAAACCGATGAAGATCAGGCTAGGCTCTGATACGAAAATTATCCCTTGGTAAAGTATGGTTGAGTCTTCCCAGCCCATTATCTGCATCCAGAAATAATTTAAATTTATTAGTTAATGGACATTAATGAGAGAGGTGGGGCTTTTGACTCAGGCTAGGATAGAGAAAAGAATGAGACTACGGAGAAGAAGTGATGTACAGAAAGGTACGGCGAAGATGAATCCTAAGGCCATTAAATACCTGAAAATCGAAAATGAGCTTGAGGCCGTAGTAGCCGGTAAAAAGAAGCTAAGATTTAGGGTTCTAGCATGGGATGAAACACCGGAGAACGAAGTTTGGTGTAATGAAGAGGAACTCCAGATGCACGGTGTAGCCGATAGAACAATAGCTACATGTCGGGCTCCATTAAACAAGTAAGCGAAATCCCTATATTTTCCTTATGGTGAAAAGACTTGGAGAAATACATGGCTTTCATGAATGAAGGATACCCTGTGCAAGGTAGTATTGCACAGAAGAAGATAGTTGAATTATCTCTTAAGGAAAATATTCTCCTCATAGAGATGTTAAAGGAAGTCATCAACGCCACCTATAATATTCAGTCCTTAACCCGAGAAGATTTCCAGAAAAACATCGATGAAATAAAGAGGCTTAAACTTGAAGCAGAAGCCGTGAAAAAAGATTTCCTAAATTATATTTCTAAGACATCGCCCTCCCTGCTTTACAAGGACGAGTGGATAAGGCTCTTCTTTAAAATCAGAGGTCTGGCAGATAAGATCGTTGGAGTAGCTTATAGGTTAGAGCATATATTAAATGAGGGTGTAGGGGTCTCTAAAGACATGATCTCCCTACTTGAAAAGCTGACTGACGAAGTTTTAGGTATACTTGAAAGCCTGAAAGCCGCATTAAACTATACAATGGTAAACGCTGTTAGAGCCTTAAAGGCCTGCGATGAAATCGAAGCAAAGGAAAACAAAATAGATGAACTATATAGGAAGATAAGCTTCAGTATACTGGAAGAAGATCTTTCCCTTAGAAACATGCTCATACTTAAAGAAGCCGTAGAAATGCTGGAAACCATAGCCGATACAATCGAATACGCCAGCGACGATCTACGCATAATCTTGCTAAACATGATGTAGCTGTTTCCACTGCTCTGTGATTTTTACATGGAATATACTGCTATAGAATTTTGTTCTGAACATGGCTTAAGGTCGGATTCCGTTAAAAACTCAAGTATTGAGTCTTGCATCTTCCATCTTCATCCTTATTGAAGACGGCAAACCCAAATACAAGTTCAATAATACTACCGTCGACACCATTTCTTTAAAACAATCGTGTTCCCCGAAAACATCTAAACAAGGGAATGGCCCCCTGAACTGTTTCTCTTTCTTCATCTTTGTCGGTGTTTTCTAAAATATTTAAAAGAGATTTACATGTGAAGTTATAAGAATGTAACATAATGTATTAAGAGAGTGGATGAGGGAGAGGATGTTCGAAGCCTTCGGCTTAGAAGCATCTTCCAGGATCTCTGGGCGGAGAAAACTAAAAGAAGGAAGAATAGATACTAGAAAAATACTGGCCGCTATAAGTATTATAAGTTTAGTGGGAGTTGCTGTCTACTTTTTATCCCAGGACATGCAACCCCCAACCATAAAAATAATAGAAAAATCTCAACAGGACAAGAAACTTTTCCTAAAAGCAAGAATCCGAGATCAATCCGGGATAGACGGAGCCTACATTCTAGTTAAGTATCCTTCCAGTAAGACCCTAAATATAACATTATTTTCTTCGGACGGCGTTTATTCTCTACTATCTCCATTAAACTTAAGTGAAGAAGGTGTCTACTATATTCAGATTTTCGCAAGAGATGGTAAGGGTAATCTTGAATGTATGACGACGAGCTTCACTCTCTACGATAACCCTAAGATCGTTAACATGAGCTATCTTTATGTCCCTAATACGCTGAGATTCAACGTAACGGCGAAGGATTCGACCGGAATTTCCAAAGTCCTACTTGATGGTGGTTCGAGAATTACAAGAAAGATGTGATTGAGGGTAAAAAAGTTAAATCGCTTGCTTACAAGATTTCACATAATAACATTTTCTTTGGGCCCGGAAAAACTGGCCAAATAGTTTTGTTGCTTATCAGGGAGGTACCGAATTACAACAAGGTTCGTGGATATATCCGAGGGGAGGAATCCTCAAAGCAATTTACAACGAAACGGATTGTGTTGTGCCGATAGATATCGGGTACGCTATATGGGCCGGAGGAAAGAAAAGTCCTTTGCCATTCGTCACGGAAGCAAATCTTGGCTTGGCAGCGGCTGTTGTTGATTGGATTAAAGGTATGCCTGCTACACGAATATTTGCAGATTATCCGGGATCTAACACTGCTCATGAT
>Ga0180301_10000196_pt1 | contig 46138 bp, 44 predicted proteins | sample GuaBasSediGuay16_FD_121797 | JGI IMG/M metagenome (GOLD analysis project Ga0180301, IMG submission 121797) | Subseafloor sediment microbial communities from Guaymas Basin, Gulf of California, Mexico - Guay16, Core 4569-2, 12-15 cm | ecosystem: Environmental > Aquatic > Marine > Hydrothermal... | reverse complement strand
TGGGAAGAGTTTCTATGTGCCTTTGACCAGTATCTTCATTGACGAGCTGGGATACGGAGGGAATGGTGGAGATACCGGAGGTGGAGGCGGAGGTGACCTGATAACACCAGGATTCTAAAAGTAGAGGCGTTCTGCTTTCATTTTCTTCCATTTTTATTTTGGCGACTTAATTTTGAAAAAAAAACTAAACGTTTCTGAAGAATATGAGTGATTATTCCTAAGACTTATTATTTTTCATTGGAATGAATTCGTAAACTAAATAATTTTCTGGCTCTCTTTTTGTTACAATTAGTTTGAGTTTCATTCCTATTCTTATCTTTGAGGGATCATCTACCTTTAACCATGCAAAGACGTTTATTTTTTCTTTTAGTAGTCTACCTACTGCTATGACATAATCATTGTAATGCTCGAACGTTTTCGGTTTTACCCTAATAATTGTGTACGTCACTAACTCTGCTTCATCACTTAATTGTATCCACTTCATGTCGCTGGATTTACACTTTGGACAATCCATTTGTGGAGGAAAGAATATTTGTCCACATGACTTACACTGAGTGGCCAGAATTTTCCCCTCTTCCAAACCACGGAAGAATTCTTCAATTCTTTTAACTGGAATATAATATCTGAGCTGGAATGGTCGCTGATCAGTCCATAGTGGTAGGGCTGTTTTCTTGTCTCTTATAATAGGTGATTCCTTAAATTCTTCGGTCTCGCTCATATCCATCACCACGGCTTCTCAAGGGATAAAATAGAAACGAATACATAATGCCCTGTCCCTCCCACATTATGAGCCAATGCTAGCCCCTTCTCTATTGGTGCTTGTCTCTGAGGCTCAACCCTTTGTTGTAATTGTTTAGTGAGTTCTACAATCATGCTCACACCAGTTGCTCCTATTGGGTGACCCTTAGCCTTCAATCCGCCACTTAGATTCACTGGGATTTTTCCTCCGATGTATGTTTGTTCATCTCTTATGAGCTTATATCCTTCTCCTCTTTTAGCAAATCCTAGGTCCTCATATGCCATTATCTCTGCTATGGTGAAACAGTCATGTACTTCTGCCAAATCTAAGTATTTTGTGGGATCTTCTTTGTCAATCTTAGCTCTTCTATAAGCTTTTTCAGCAGCGATCCTCGCAGAAGGTATACTGAGCAGGTTTTCTCTCTTGCTATGGTTTGAAGTAGCTGTAGCCCCCTCGATAGCCCTTATCCAGACGGGAGAATCAGTTATTTTTTTAGCCACTTCTTCCGAAGCCAAAATGACTGCGGCAGCACCATCAGAAATGGGGGAACAATCATAAAGTTTCAGGGGCCATGCAATATATGGAGAATTTAACGCATCCTCAAGCGTTATTTTCTTAGGGAAATGCGCCTTAGGATTGTAGGAAGCGTAATAATGATTCTTCACAGCGACTTTTGCAAGATCCTCCTCAGTTGCTCCATACTTATGCATATATTGGGTGGCGAAAAGAGCGTAGTATCCAACGAATGTGGGGCCAAAATTATGAAATTCCCAGAAATAATTCCCGATTCTAGCCAGAATCTCTACAACTTCTGGAGTAGTCATCTCATTCATTCTTTCAATACCAAGAGCCATAGCCACATCTGCTTGTCCACTGGCAACTGCCATGTAAGCAGTTTTAACAGCAGCGCTCCCAGAGGCACAAGCGGTCTCTACCCTAATGGTTTCGGATGGATTCAATCCCGCGTACTCCATTATGACGGATCCGGGAGAGACCTCAGAGCTCCAAACACCGATATTCGCTAAAGAAACAAACTCTATATCTTTAGTATCTAGCCCTGCATCTTCAATAGCTTCTCGAATAGCTTCCCAAGCAAGTTCGGGAAGAGAGACGTCAAGGCGTCTACCAAATTTGGAGTGACCGATACCAACGATGGCAACATTTCTCATACTAAAAACCCGAGAAATTAGATAGCATTCTAAGAAAATGTTTGTACGTATAAAAAATTTCTGACAAATTTTCCCAAAATATGAGTGATTATCCCTAAGGGTTGTTTTTCATTGGCACAAATTCGTAAAACATTTAGTTTTCAACTTTTAGAATCGTTTAAAGATAAATAAACTTTATATATGTTTGTCAATACTACACTATTCTAAGACATTTCTTGTCTTTAAGTGTCCCAACTTTTCGAAGTATTTGTATTACGCCGGTCGGTAGCTTTCTGGTGGTGGCTAAGAAATTGGTGAAAATTTTTGAGTATTGATGTTGCGGAATTATTGAAGGTAGTCTCAGAAACAATAAGTCAAAAACTAGAAGACCTTAACTCCGAAAACCTGAGAAGAAAACATGCGCAGGAAATAGCTCTCGAGCTATTAACAAAAAAATTCAAAAATATAAGGGAACCTTTACGCCTTCTGGAAGAATTAGAGACGGAGCTTTGGCTAAGATATGATATTTTATTATCCCGAAATGACCGCGAAAGATTTTACCACATAATTAACGGCAAGTAACGAATCCCCTCAATGCATATTCCCAGTTTATGTTTTTTCTTATTTTCTTTTCATTATTTTGTTTTGGAGTATAATAATCTTAGCAAATGTACTCTAGAATTCTACTAAATAAAGAGCTCTCCTTTTAATGCTTTTAGTGTTTTTAGTTAAGTTGTTCTTAATTTTTCCAAGTATTTCGACATGAAAGAATATGAATAGGTAAATTAGAATCTTACAGCATATCTTTTTCTGATAGTTATTCTGATGACGAGGTTTATTGTTAAGACGATTATCATAAGAAGAAGTGCTGCTCCCCAAGCTTTCATGTGCCAATCTGGGTATGGAGACAATGCATATCGAAATATTAGAAGTGGTAACGCATCTACTGGTTCAAATATGGACGAGACATGATGGGGATTTCCGAATGCTGTGAAAAGTAAGGGGGCTGCTTCTCCAAACACTCTTGCCATTGCTAGGAGGGCACCGATTATTATTCGTCCTTTAGCGGCTCCCAGAACTATATAAATAGTTACTTTCCATTTAGGCAGTCCTAGAGCTAGTCCTGCTTCTCTAATATCATTAGGTACTCCCCGTAACGCTTCTTCAGAGGTACGAACTATATAAGGAATTGCTAGGAGACTAAGAGCGAATGCTCCAGCAACGGCTGAGAAACCGAAATAGAGCACTATCAATATATAAGCCATTAGGCCAGCGACTATTGAGGGCATTCCAGCCAATGCATTTACGAGAGTTCTGATAAATTCTGCTAATGATCCCCTACCATACTCAGCCAGGTATATTCCTGCTAGTAATCCGATGGGAAAACTAAACCCCATAGTCAAGGCTACTAGGACTAATGATCCCTCGATCGCGTTTGCTATCCCCCCACCAGGAAAACCAGCTGGTCTAGGGGTTTTTATCAGGAAATCGAAATTTACCACTCTAGCCCCATTTATAATGACCATCGCCACGATATGAGCTAGTGGGAGAAGGATGATTCCGAGAGATATCAGAGCTAAAAATGCGAATATCTTATCAATTATAATTCGTGTTTTCATCTCTTGAGCCCCCTGGATATGAAGTATCCAACTATGTTAACGATCAATGAGATTATCATGAGGATAAGACCTAGGGCTATTAGTGATGAGGTGTAGAGAGGGTCTGTAGCTTCTAGGAACTCGTTAGCTATCACCGAAGCAAGTGTATAACCAGGCGCTAGTAAGGAGAGAGTAATGTTTGGTTTATTCCCAATAACCATTGTTACTGCAAGTGTTTCTCCTAATGCTCTGCCATAAGCAAGTATTACACCCGCGATCATCGCTCTGCGAGAAACTGGAATAATAACGTGTCTAGCAACTTCGTACTTTGTGGCCCCCAAAGCATACATGGCTTCCTTAAGATCTTGTGGGACACTAAGGAAGGCTTCCTTGAAGATCGATACTTGTATTGGAGTAATCATGAAGATAAGTACTAGATCCGCTGCTAGATAACTAAAACCAAACGTCGTTCCTGAGAACAGGGGTATAAAACTAAGTGGTCTCAGAATTGGCTGAATAATGTTTCTTATGACCGGTATCAGATAGAATATTCCCCAAAGTCCGATTACTACACTCGGTATTGCTGCTATCAAATCTACGAGCGATGATATGTACTCGGATAACCACTTAGGTATAAGCTCTGTGAGTGCATACGCAATCATGACGCTCAATAAATATGAAATCACGAGAGAGAGTGTAGCTGTAAAGAAGGTACCATAGATAAAAGGTAGTGCTGAAAACTCTCTCCTAACGGGATCCCATACATCCCTAGTAAAAAAGTCGACTCCGAAGGTTCTTAAGGCAGGAAGAGCTCTTATGAAGAGCTCAATGATCACTACAATAACGATAGCTACAATAAAAAAAGCTGCAGACAAAAAGATAGTTTCAAAAAACTTTTCTTGATTACTTTTCACCAACTCCTAAACCCCTCTTTATTCCTTAAATAATTTGAGTAATTTCTAGAAAACTAAGAGCCTTAAAGCGACTGGAGGGGTTATGTATGTCAAGGATAGTGTACTCCTTAAGAACTCGCAGATTACCATTGCTAGACTTGAAGCTCCTGTGTAAGTCATCATGTTAACAGCTTCTAAACCTATGTTTCTTATAACCTCAGGTAATGGGACGTAGAATAAATCATCGGCATACTCTTGTCCCTCAGTTAGAATCCAGGAGATCCATTTCTTTAGAGCTTGTAGCTTTTTTATATCCTGTTGCTCTTTGTATACCAGCATGTAAACGAAACTAGCTATCGGATAGGAATTCTTTCCAGGCTGATTTACCATAGTAACATTTTCCCAAGATTCATCTGGTCGAGGAAGTCCAGCGTAAGCACTCTCAGCAGCGGCCGAGATTGTTGTTATGTTTGCATTAACAAAGTATCCGTCGCGGTTTTGGAGAAGAGCATAAGTCATGTCTAGCTGAATCGCATAAGCCAGCTCCACATAACCTATTGAGTATGGATTCTGAAGAATTGCCTGAGCAACACCAGGGTTTCCTTGTGCTGCTATACCCCTGTCACCAATTCGCTCGTCAAATTGGAATATTTTTGTTCGACCATATTTTTCAGCCCACTCCTCGCTGACCTGAGATAAATAGTCCGTGAAAACGTATGTGGTCCCGCTACCCTCAGCTCGCTTAACAACAATAATTTCTTGATCTGGAAGATTCAGATCTGGGTTAAGTTGCTTTATGGCTGGATCATTCCACTTAGAAATCTTCCCCAGATAAATATCAGCCAGTACTGTGCCATTAAGTCTTAAGCGACCACCAAGATCTGGAATGTTATAGGCTATCACTACAGCACCTATGGTGATAGGGAACTGAAGAATAGTTCCTTTCTGCCTAGCTGTTAACCACTCCTCTCTATTCATAGGCGCGTCGCTACAAGCAAAGTCTACTGTCCCATCAATTATAGCTTTTATTCCAGCACCACTTCCTGTTGGTTGATAATTAATTGTTATATTTCGGTACATCCTTCCGTATTCATCGATCCAGACACTCATTAACGGATAAACAAATGTGGATCCCTGACCAACTAGAGAAACTTTTTCTTGCTTCGGCAGCATCATGTAAATGATTCCACTAACGAGAATCAGAGCCACTAACGCGATTCCTATGAGTGTTTTACGCTCCAAAAGTCTTCCCTCCACCTCTAGAAGTGATCTATCCGTTAAGACTATCCCAATATGTTACAATCGCTATGATAACGGTAAAAAATTCTATATATATCAAACCAATGACTATATAGACTATATAGGATACTGGGTAAAGCCCTCTAACTCATATACTGATATTCGCTACTAAAGTCTTGCTTAGCTCTTGCTTAGTTCAAGCATGAAGACTGTTGGATAGTAAAGCAGTAACTTTAATTTCTCCATCACTCTTGGCTCGCGTGATATATCCCTTATTAAATCACTATAGCGATCTAAGACGTAACCAAGTCCTTTCTCTAAAATATCGTTTGCTATTTCTGCCATGATTGTTAATGGCTTCACGAACTCCTCATCAATAAACTCGTCTCTTATAATCTTTCCTATAGCATCAGTGCTGATTCTTGATGAGAAATCATCCTTATCCCAGAAAATTCTTGCTAATTCAGTGAACCCCAAAGAGTAAAAAGCATTAGAGAGAGCTTTCCGTAACTTTTCGTCAAACTCCTGATAATGTTTCTTTACTATTTCTAACGGATCGTTTCTCATCTGTTTTGGAATGTTTTTAATCGCTTGTGAAGAGAATGTTTTAGATAGTCCAAAAGCCAGCAATCTAGGGATAATAATATTAAGCAACAACATTTCATTCGAGTTATTAACGAGCCTTCTTCTAGATAATAAGTCAATTAGGACTAGAATATTTTCCTTATAAATGGATTCATATCCTGCAATAAAGGTGACTAAATATGCGAAGGTTTCTTCAAAAATAGTCTTTAGAAAATCATCTGAAGTCTTTATTGTGCCTAAATGTCTATGTGCGAGCTCATGAAGAATTAGAACCCAGCTCTTTAGTGGGTTGTTGGAATAGTAAACAATTACTTCATCTTTTTCAATGTCTCGATACCCGGCGGATAAATTATAGGCGAGAAAGAAATGCAGAGGACTCATGGGGAGAGCAATCCAAATCCCTTTTACGCTCAGAATATCGCTAGCAAGAAAATCTAGTACAGGGAGAAGAGCTCCATTCCTCTGAAACTCTTCATCAATAAAATAGAAAAAATTGTTTAACGATTCTCTCACATATTCTTCTTGTCCTGTACGGTATGAGATGAAGGTCTTCTTTCGCAACTCTTCAAAGATCTCTTTTGACATAATTTAATCTTAGTGTCTTTCTGCATTTATAAGCTACTCTCCCTTGAAGACTGGTTTTCTTTTTTCTAGGAATGCTTTGATTCCCTCCTCAGCATCTTTAGTTGTTCTTGCGAGTCCGAAACCCAGTGATTCTATTGCTTTACCAATAGTTTCCGCGACATCTTTTCCGTAATTAATGACGTACTTAGCTATGAAGATGGTCAATGGGGGTTTCTCAGCAAGTTTCAGAGCTATCCTTCTAGCCTCTAACTCTAGCTCTCTTTTTGGAACCACTTTATTCACTAGTCCTAGCTCTAGTGCGTCTTCTGCTGATATTTGGTCACCAAGGAATATCATCTCCTTAGCTTTTCCCTCTCCTATCAATCTCACTAATTTCTGGGTAGCTGCTGCTCCAGGAATTATTCCGAGATTAATCTCTGGTTGGCCCAGTAGGGATCCTGCCGCTGCTATCCTCAGATCACATGCTAGAGCTAGCTCTAACCCTCCACCCAGAGCATATCCATGTATAGCTGCAATCACCGGTTTTGTCAAGTTTTCTATTAACTCGAAGACTCCTTGGATCTTTCTAGAATATAGTAGAGCCTCCACACCAGTCATGTCCTTAAATTCTGATACATCCGCTCCAGCACAAAATGCCTTACCATTTCCTAGGAGTATTACCGCTCTTATATCCTTGTTCTTATCTATTTTCTGAAGAACCTCTCGAAGCTCATCAAGCATCTTAGTACTCATAGCATTAAGCTTATCTGGTCTGTTGAGTATTATCCAGGCTATCGGGTACTCATACTTTACCAATAATGTCTCTAATTTCTCTTCCTCAACCCTATAGGTATAGAATCCCTTCCCCGTCTTTCTTCCCAATTCTTCTCTCTCTACCATGTCCCTGAGTAATTTCCTTGGCTCAAAAATTTCTAGCTTTCTAATCTCTTTTAACTCATTAAGCGCACTGACAACAGTATCTATTCCGAATAGATCGGCGTATTCAAAAACTCCTAGTGGCCAATTTAGTCCCAGTTTCACAGCTTTATCAATATCCTCCTTTGACGCAACATCCTCTTCTAACAACGTTGCCGCTTCATTTATAGCTGGTGCTATGAGACGAATCACGTCTACTTTCTCTCCTGCTTTAACAGAGACGCTGGGCTTAGAGAAAACTCCAGGGGCTGGATACTTGTAATAACCTTTCCCGGATTTTACTCCTAGTTCTTTTGAATTCGCTTTTTTCTCGAATGATGGCGGGATAGAGAATTTTACCCCTCTCTCTATCATTGCTTTGAATATTTGATAGGTTATGTCTATCCCGATATAATCTATTAACTCGAAAACACCCATAGGAAAACCAGCTTTGAATCTCACAGCGGAGTCTATTTCCTCAATCGTGTATTCTCCAGTTTCTAAGCTCCATAAAGCCTCGTGGAATAAGGCGAAGAGGATTCTATTAACTATGAATCCTGGAGAATCCTTCTTTACTAAAACAGGCTCTTTACCAAGCCTCTTTGCCAGATCCATAATTATTTTCACGACATCTTCACTCGTTTTATCGCCCTTAACAACCTCGACAAGCTTCATAATCACTGGTGGGTTAAAGAAATGCATCCCAACAACTTTCTCTGGTCTCTTTGTTGCGGAAGCTATTTCGGTGATTGATAACGAGCTAGTATTCGTGGCAAGTATTGCGTGAGGAGGAGCAACCGCGTCTATTTCTCCAAATACCTTTTTCTTTAGATCGAGAATCTCTGGAACAGCCTCTATTACTAAATCCGCGTCTTTGCATGCTTCATTAACATCTAACGTTGTATGTATGCGTTTCAGAACATCTTCTGGAGCTTCCTTTAGTACTCCCTTGGAATACAGTTTCTTTAGACTAGAACTAATCCTATTAATCGCCCTATCGAGAACCTCCCTTGCAATATCTCTCATCCAAACCTCGTAGCCAGCCATGGCAAAAACTTGAGCAATACCATGACCCATCGTTCCGGCTCCAATCACAGCAACTTTTTTAATCCGCTCCACATTCATTTTAGAAACACCTCAGAATACTTCAGAAAACATGATTTTTTTGTTTCTATAAAAAATGACCTTATTAACCCGTAAAAATTTCACAATCTAATTGAACCAGTTTACGAGAATGATATGCTTAGGATATATCTACACTTTATAATCTTCAATTATTTTAGGTCAATGAATAAGAGATTACATCGAGGCTGGCTCTCTAATGTCGATTGGTCGTTTTCAAGTAATGGCTGTTCTTCAAGCTGCACGAGCTTATGTTTTGGGCATGCCCCTATACCTGGCTAAGAGTTGGGGGCTGAACCGTGCTATATTCTACGCGGCAGCTAAGAAAGGTTTCAAGAAGAAAAGAATCCCTACTAGATATGTAGCTGCTCCCGAGGAATTGAAAAAGAAACCTATCGAGCGTTTAAAAAATATGTGGTTTCTTGGTGATGAGGGAGCGTACATAACGAAAAAGAATGGAAAAATATATTTCACAATTGGAGGTCAAGCCCAGACGGAGGAGGATTTCAGAAAGCAGATAGAGGAGCGTTTTGAACCAATTTTTGATAAAATATGGGAAGAGGCTATTAAGATTGTGAAGGAATTCGACGTGTCCATACTTCTTTCACAGAGACAATTCTATGAAAAGGTTTATAAGCCATTACGAGATCTTCTAGCAGAGAAATGGTCAAAAATGGTTCAGATGAGCAGAATGAAGAAGTTGGACAATACTGGGTAAGGAACTAAAGAAGAAAAGTTTTATCCCAAGAACGTCTTTCTTACTCCTTTTAAAACCAATTATATTAGGAGGAAAGGGATTCTAGAGGACTTTTGTTGTGATGAAGGAAATGTTCGAGGATATTAGATCGGATTTGATGAATATTATCATGAAGGCCTTAGAGACAGAGCCTGACTCAGAAAAGCTTATCGCACCTATTATAGATGGGACGATCCTAGGAAGAATGCTGACTGGAGAAAAACTCGTACTTTTTTGGGAATCCTTTCTAAATGCTGATATGTTTCCAATAAAAATCGCAGATGGTTGGTTGATAGGGCTTACAAATACGTGGACTGTGAAAGATCCATCAGATGAGCTCTCATACTCTTTAATGCGCTGGAGAGCGGGCCGACACAATATTAGTCGCGAAGAATTAGATTCGTACTTATCTGATAGTTTTCCTAACGCTTATCTTGCTAGCTCTGTTTACGGAGTTATCCCTTCCGTAATAGTTAGTAAACCTAATATTGATCTCCTCAATGAGTTATCTAAGTATCCGTTAGTGACCCTGGAAGGGAGATCCGACTTTCTAATAAATGCCATGCTAACGAGCATTATTGCCCGAGAACTTGGAAAAGTTGATTACGCAGACTTTGATTCACAGAAGTACGAGGAGATCCTTGGCGTAAATTTCGGTGAGATCGATGGCATAATTGTTCGGGATGATCTAGTTTATATATTAGAGACAAAAGTTAGGATAGGAAGAAGAGCTGCGCAAAACTTTAAGATAGATATCTACAGCGTTATAACGAAACTTTTAGCACTTAAAGAAGCCTTGCCTGATTACGATATTAAAGCAATATTTATTGCCCTTGGTAAAATGGAGCAATTATCTGATAGGATAATAATGGCTCTTAAAAGAACAAGACTGCATATTGTAAACGGTTCTGAGTTAATAGATAGCTTCAAAAAACTTTTCATGGAATGGCTCTATGACGTTCTCGGTGCCAGGATAATGGATGAGGATGAGTTTAAATACTTGTTCGATATCAAAATAAGAGCAATTATTAACTTCCTTGAAGAGTTGAAAAAAGCTGTTAGGGAGGAATTCCATTCTTGAGCTGGATGACAAAGCTATTACGCTGTATAAGATGTCATGGCGATTTAACCCTCCGCGACAACAAATCCCTAATATGTCTTAACTGTAACCAAGAATACAAAATAGTGAACGATATCCCCGTGATGCTTCCGAGTAGAGAATTAGAGAGTGCTGAAGAGGTCCGAATTTTCAATGAACTTGTTGAACGGTACGATAAATGGTTTTTCTCGGAGAAAGGAGCCGTACTGTTTAGAAACGAGGTAAAAGCGATAAAATACGCGTTAGAGGGTATAAACGTCAGGAAAAGCGTAGAAATTGGAGTCGGTACTGGGATGTTTGCAAAGGCACTAAATATAGAATATGGCATTGACCCTGCTTGGAAACCTTTATTATTAGCCAGACAGAGAGGAATAAAAGTAGTGCAAGGAGTAGCGGAGAATTTACCTTTCAAATCCACATTGTTTGATGCGGCATTTCTAATAGTGACGATTTGTTTCCTAAGAGAGCCTTTGAAGGCTTTATTAGAGATAAGAAGAATCCTTAAGAGGGGAGGTTACTTAATCATTGGCTTCATAGATAGAAATAGCCCATGGGGCCGGTTCTACTTGAGAAAGAAGGAGAGGAAGCATCCATTCTATAAAGTTGCAAAATTTTACTCAGTTGAAGAAATAGAGGAAATACTCAAAGATCTAGATTTCCGCATTCATAAACTCGTTAGCACACTCTTCAGATCGCCTCTTCAAACCCCCACCTATGAAGAACCAGTTAACGGTTTAGTCCCTCAAGCAGGTTTTAAAATAATTGTTGCTAGGAAGACGTAAAATTGCTGAAAAAGTAGTGATTAGTTAAGTAGATGTGTAAAATCTAGTAAACTTAAATCCCGATTTATTAGTATCTGTGATAGGAATCCTAAGTTATGAAATAGAACTCTTGACTAGAAAAAAAGCTTATGAGGTTATTAGAAACAATTATGAGGTAACTACTTATGCTGTGGAGCAATCCCTATGTCTTACTCGGTCCAACATATTCTGGAAAAACATCATTATTGATTCAATTAGCGTGTATCCTAGCGAAACTCGAAAAAGTTTCCAGATGGAGAAATATACTAAGGGCAAACTTTCCCAATGGGGAATTTCGATCAGCGGTAGATGCTTGCAAATACGCGGAGCCTACAGAAACATTTCACCTAGACTATTTAACCTTATCTAGATATGTTGGAAGTGTGAGCTGGATAGCGCCCTCTGGGGATCCAAAGGAAGACTTTTCCCTCAAAGATTTTCAATATGCTTTAGGGATGCAACCAAGCGTAATAGGGTTCGTGATTGACATTGGAACATCTTTCGAGCTTGGTGAACAAGATCTCGTCTCCGGTATCATAAAGATAAACAAGCATTTCTACAGAGATCTCTTTAATAAAATTAATGAGAGTGGAGTAGAGTACATCCAGGCGCTAAAAGTTTCTAAAAAGGTCATATTTTTTAATAAGGTTGATTATCCATTAAGCGCTGGTTATAGTATCCAAGAGATCATCAGAATTACAAAAAGATTACTCAATGATATTGGCTCATTAGCTGATGAGGAACTAGGATTTAATCCTCTTAAAAACGCCTCAATCAAGAGTAATAATCTCACTTATGCTAAAAAGGTTGATTACTTGGATCCAAAACTTAAACCATATAGAATAAATGCTTTAAGACTGCTCATAGAACCCGTAAACGAGAGATTAACCAGCGAGGGAAGAAGACTACTTCAAAGCATACTTAAATCATCAGGCGAGACCTAATGCTTTTACGTATCATCTATGACAAAGTCCTAGGAGTTAATAGGGAACTCTCAGAACTCTTAACAGGTTCTCCAAATCATATCTTCGAAACTGGTTACGAGGATCTTTAGCGGTTTCTCCAAGTCCTCTATATTGTGTATGTTTGACCTCGGCTGGCAAGCATGTTCTAACAATTGTTCTTAAGGCATTTACTCTAACGCTGTATTTATTAGTACTGACAATCACTACGGAATAAACAATGGATGTCTCACTGAGGGAGTCAAGAAAGTTTTCTAGCGAATTCTGTCGAGAGCTTCTTCGTTATAAAGATGAGGACTCCCTGATCTACGTTATCGAGACTATCCCATATTATGTTTAGATCAGTTCACGAGAATTTTGGTTTTATTAAATTCTTATTAACGAATAATATTCATAAGTTCTCGTCGAAAAACTCCCCCTTCGAAGAAAAACCTATTGTAGCGCGAATTATTGGACGATCAATAACCCCTTTTTATCACTGAGTCTTTTTGAGATAATCCTTAAAGGCTAGTATTGAGTAGACTTGATATGGTGTAACTATTGCTCCAGGTCTTACTGCTCTCACGTGCTCTATTGCTTTAAAGGGCTCCCATCCTTTGTATACAAGATACGCTGCTAGGACAGTCCCTGTCCTACCGTATCCTCCATAGCAGTGGACAACAACGGGCTTTCCCTCATTAATTTTCTCATCAATCCATTTCACAATTCTTAGTAGATCTGTGAGCGCTGGAGCCGTCATGTCTCTGACAGGAACCCACAGTACTTCGAAACCGTTTTTTCGGAATTCATCAATGTCTATGTGGAATTCATGGTCTTCAATTAGTGATACAACGGCTCTTATCTTGTTCCTCTTCCAAATCATTATATCGTTAATGTCCTTAGGAACGCTCGCCCCAGCCAGTTTATTCGGGATTAACCAGAAAAAATCCATGAAAAACATCTCCTAGGAAATATTTTTCATTAACATGGTGAGAAGAATTATTAACGGGAAATAAAAATATCTCTCCTCAATTGAGACTAGTAGGAATATAGTCAGGTTAGGTAGTCTCTTAAACTCTTTAGCATTTTTCAACGTGTCTGAGGTTTTATAGTCTGCACAAATAGCCTATTATTGCGTCGCAAATTAGTCTTGGCTTCAGTGATAACAAGAAGTTCTTTGATGGGTATAATTCTTTGAGATCGCATGTTATTCTTTCTAATCCTATCTTACCATTTTCCAGAGTAGTGTTTTCTGAAATAATTTTCTCTCTTAGTTTTATTTTTTTGATAAGGATTCTCGCCTGTTCTTCTGGGATAATGTTTTTTCTTACCTTTTCTTGTATAAGGAGTTTGGTTGCTTTATATGTTGCTAGAGCTATTTCCTTTCGTCCCATCTTATCGCTTTCATAATTTAACATTTGGAACCAGACTTCTCTATTTAGCGCTTGGGAGTACTCAGATAATCTTCTAAAGAGTATTTTGTAGCCAAATCTCTCTGGATACTCATAAGCTAAGCTTCCAGGATCTATAAATGGTGCTAATGGAGCTATAAAACTCTCTATTTTTCCCGGATAAAGAAGCTTGCTAGCAAATTTTGCTGTATCTAGGGCAGATGATATATCCTGTAAGGGGAGCCCTATCATGAAATAGATATCCAGTCTATCAAAATCTAGCCTCACAACATTTTTGACAAATTTTAATAATTGATTCGTTGTAAATGGTCTCCCATAGGTTAGCCTTATTCTATCATCATGCGACTCTGGAGAGATCTGTAGATAAACTTGATCCCCTGCTTTTCGGTACTCCTCTAATAGCTCCTTATTTGGTGGTCGGAAAAATTCGAATATCAAAGGAGAATCTATTTTCTCTCTTCTTAAAGCTCTTAGAATCGTCTTTGTTTTTCTCGTTTGTTGGAGATCTCCTACGAAGAATATAGGGGCTTTAATTTTTTCTTCCAAAGACAAAGCTTCCTCTATGATCTTTTCTGGCTGTTTAATGGCTAGTTTGTTTCTTCTAAAATATTTCTTGTAAGAGAATTGGGATCCACCACATGCTGCACAATTCATTGTGCATCCCTTTACTGTGAAAATGCCCGTGATGGGGGCTGTAATAAAGTTGGCGAAGGGTAGGTAGTCTAGCCAGCCGTCTCTTGCTGCGCATCTGACAAAAATAGTGTAATCTATGGCATCGAATGTGTCTGGTACGTAGTTAAAATCGTTAACCATTATTTTCTCGTCTCTTTTCCAGACTAGGTTCGGTACTTTGCTTAGATCGTTACATCCTTTATCGAGAAGATCTAGAAAAATTCTTAGGGGCTCTTCAGTTGTGTCTCCCCGGATTATAAAGTCTATAAATGGTAACTTTATCAGTTTCTTCCAGAAGTAGGTTGCTGAAAGTCCACCTAGTAAGATTGGAGCGTCATGAATCTTCTTTATAAGACTTGCTAATGAGAGAGTTCCATTTAGATGAACTAACCAGTGTAGATCAATAGCATAGACTTTAGCCTTAATATTCTTTAGAACCTTGATAAGATTGAAACGTTTTGAAAGAATCATTCTAGCAGCTATATTGACGATTCTAGCTTTGAATCCATGCTTCTCCAGATATACGAGAAGGGACGTAAGTCCAAGGGGATACGTGTCGAAAATTGGGTAGGAAGGAATTACATCGCTAATTGGTCCAAAGTCTATGCTCTTGTTTCTGAAGTTTGGAAACGCTGGGGGGTGAAGAAAAACTATGTCATGCATAATTAAGCCTCCCAAATTTTCAGTATAGTTTCAAGCAATTTTTGCTCCGTAAGAATTGGTATATTTAAATCGTTTGTAGTAAAGGATTCTCTCTTTATGATTCCGAGAAGACCTTCCCTTATATTCTGGAGAAAGAATTTAGCTTCGTCAACACTCCTAGCAATCACTACTTTCATAATATCTTTACGCGAGCCTACTATTGGTAAGAAACCCTCAAGCAATATAACGTCTGGATTCTTTGCTTTTAGATAGTTCATTACTTCCTCGAAAGCATCGTTTAATTCCGAGACTTCATCACTAATAATTACAAGTCTCTTTTTCGAGACTCCACTCACAATCGTAGCTCCTGCCCTCTTGTGACGCCATGTATCTTTTCCTTCCTTATCTACTTCAAAGAAATCATGGTGAATATGCTTCATTGTAACTACTTTTAATCCTTTATTAACGAGTTCCCGAGTTAAATACTCTATGAGGGTAGTTTTTCCAGAGTTTTTATGACCAAGAATGGCAATGATTACTGGCCTCATATTAGGTACTCCGCACTACTTTTTCGAAATTATTCATTCCTTAAGCCCATTCTTTAAGCAGAGCACATTCATCGTTTTCAATGAAACATAGATTTTCTTTTTCCCATTATGGATTCCCATATTCATTGACGTATGTCAGTTCTCGAGAAAATAAAAAACAAAAAAGAAATTAGAAAATCGCTACACTTTTTTCAAGAATTTCGAATAATGGAGTTGGGTAAATACCCAATACTAGTACAAGAATTGTTAGAATCGCTATTGGTGCCGCGTATCCGATCTTTATACCTCTAGTCACTCCTTCTTTTGGAGATTCCTCAACATAGATATTCTTTATCACTCTGGCATAATAGAATAGGGATATTACGCTGTTTATTACTCCTATGAGTGCTAGGAGCGGATATCCATTCTCGACTGCACCTAGAAATATGTAATACTTGCTCCAGAATCCAGCTAACGGAGGTATACCTGCTAAGGAAAGCATCATAATAGTCAATGATGCGCTTGTCCCAGGAGCTATCCTTCTTAACCCCATATAATCATCGATGAGATCTGTACCAGTTATGTCAGTGACTCCTCTCGCTGCTACAAAGCTCGTAATCTTCATGAAAGCATGTGTTAGTACATGAAATATTGCCCCTATTATCACGACTGGTGAAGTACCTGGAGCTCCTAGAGCTATAAGCATGTATCCAGCGTGAGCAATGCTGCTCCAAGCCAACATTCTTTTCATTTTTTCTTGGACAAGCGCTGCGAGGTTTCCATAGGTCATCGTGATTATTGCTAAGATAGCGAAGATTGGGGCCCAGAATTCTTTAATTGGGAGAAACGCTTGGTAGAATACTCTAATAGCTACTGCAAAGGCCATTCCTTTGGAAACAGCTGCGAGATACGATGTAACAGAATTGGGGGCTCCTTCGTAAACGTCTGGTATCCATACATGGAAGGGGACTATTGCTAGTTTAAAGCCGATACCCGCTGAGAATATTAGGATACCTACTCTAGCTAGGACTTGATCGTAGGTTCCACTTGTTATTACTTCCGCTATTTTTAATAGATCTAACGAGGCTGTTGCACCGAATATTAATGAGAGACCAAAGAATATTAGACCAGAACCTACAGCTCCTACTAAGAAGTACTTCATAGCGGCTTCCGTGGATATTTTATCTCTTCTACGGATTCCTACAAGAGCATAAGATGATATGCTTGCCAGTTCCCATCCAACTACTATTAAGATTAGATTCCTTGAAGTGACTGCTATTATCGTTCCTAGAACCGATGCTAGTATTAGACCAGTGAACACCCCACTTCTCGTCACGTCCCATAGCTCACTATACAGTGCTGGTAAGATAATTAGTACCGAGAACAGGAAGATTCCTGCAAAAACTTTGGCGTAGGTATCAAGGACTAATAAGTTACCATCGACACCAATCATTAGGAAGGCTATACCACCCACAGTAGCCAGTATTGATAAAACAAAGTTCAGGGGTCTAGCTTTCTCCTTGAGAAAATCTAGAACAAGAGTTAAGGTTATTGTCCCTATAAATAGATATAAGAGGTAGTCAATGGAAAGTTGCGTTATTATCATCTTGTTTTCACCGTTCTAAAAATATCTAGAGATGAAGAATTGGGTGAATTGTGCCGTAATATCTGTTAGTATTCTTGGGTAAACGCCGAGGAGGATTATTAAGAAAGTCAGAATTGTGAACGAGATGATCTCGGGGAGGCACAAATCCTTAACCTCTCCATGTGGTTTCTTCGGAGGCCCAAACACTATTCGCTGAATAGCCCACAACATGTAGCCTGCGCTCAATACCGGCCCGAATACCACTATTGCCACTCTAAGACCCCATGTCTTAAAGGCTCCAAGAATTGTGAGAAATTCAGCGACGAAGGCAGCCAGTCCGGGGAGTCCTAGTCCTGCTAGACCACCAATTACTAAGAACGCCGATGTTAATGGTATGTATGGTGTGTATCCTCCAATTTCCTCGATTATTCTGGTGTGTAAGTGATGCTTATAGACCCCTGCTATAAGGAATAGTAAGCCGTTTATTAATCCGTGTGCGAACATCATGAATATTGCACCAGTTAATGCTTCAACGTTGCCAACTATGCTTCCTAGAACAACTATTCCCATGTGGGAAATACTGCTATAAGCCACTAATCTCTTGAAATCCGCTTGCCACAAAGCTACGAAGCCCGCATAGAATATGTTTAGTAGGGCTAGGATCGTTATTGGCCATGCAAGTTCTTTTGCTGCGAATGGTATCAATGGTATCGCGATCCTAATTATTCCGTACCCTCCCATCTTAAGCAATAATCCAGCCAAGATAACGGATATTGGGGACGGTGCCTCTACGTGTGCGTCGGGCAACCATGTGTGAAGCGGTACTACTGGAACCTTTATTGCAAAGCCAAAGAATAGTGCTCCGAAAAGTATTAAACCAATGTTTCTCGGCAGGAATGTTGCTACAGCGGCATATGTGCCGTTAACGGGTTCTAGTCCTATTAACTGGTAAAGGTTAAATGTAAAGACTCCTGTGTTGAGGTAGTATACCCAGTAAGCGTAGAAGAATGATATTAGCATCACTACTCCGCCGACATGGGTGTATATGAAAAACTTTATGGCTGCGTATTTCCTTCTAGGTCCTCCCCATATCGCTATTAGGAAGTACATTGGGACTAGGACGAGTTCCCAGAATATGTAGAATAGGAATAGGTTAAATGATATGAAGACGCCTATTATGGAGGTCTCCATGAGGAGGAATAGGAAGTAGTAGAAGCTCTCCCTTTCCTCTATGTGATTACTGCCTATTACAGCTGCTAGTGATAATAGTGAGGTAAGTATAACCATTACTAAGCTAAGCCCGTCAACACCCACTAAGTAATAGATACCGAATCTCGGTACCCACTCATAGAACTCCACAAATTGTAGTTCGTTTGCCTTGGTGATGTCAAAGGCTAATGCTAGGTGAATAGTTAGGAGGAATTCCACAAGAGCCACTAATATGGCAAAATATCGTGCATATCTTCCCTTTATCATGCCTAGCAAATATGCTATTGGAGCAGACAGTATTGGAAGGAAGAGTATTATTGTTAATTCATACGGAATAGGTTGTAGCATTATTCTTCCACCCCCTATGCACTAATACCTAACCATTTAATAATCGATGAGATATAACCAGGGGCAAAAAATCCTAAAACGAGGAAGAAAATAGCCCCGATCACAATTAGCATTATGTATATTTGGACTATACCAACCTCAATTCTTCTCAACCACCCACCGAAGCTCTTTAATGTAGTGCCGATACCATTAACGATGCCGTCAATTATGTAACGATCAAAGAGATCAGAAACCTTCGCAGTAAGAACCCCTAGTTTAGCGATACCGTTGACTATTCCATCCACCACGTTCAAATCGAACCAACTAGCGGCTCTGGAGATAATCTTCCAAGCAAGGGTCTCTGAAAGCAAGAGATATAGTTTGTCTAGTCCATACTTCTCGCTCAATATCTTGTAGAGAATCCTTCCAACACCGCTTGAAACTAGTTTGTCAATGGCGAGTCTCTTTGTGGCATACGCTTCATAGGCAACGTATATTCCTAATAGTGCGAAGAGAGAAGATATCGCCCATACAGGTACTATCTCGAAGGCAAATCCTTTAACTAAGGGATGGAATTCCACGTGCGCCATTCCTCCGTGTTCTAGCGATATACCGTAATGCTCCAGATAACCGGCTAGGAACTCTGCGAAGGATTTCTTAAAGAGAGGTATTATGCCTCCAAGAATTATTGTCATACCAGCGAGGATGATTAATGGAACAGTCATTACTGGTGGGGATTCATGCAAGTGGTATTCTTTCTCTGTATGGTGGTGCTCCTCCTTAAGCATTTCTGGTGCTCTAAGCTCACCCCAGAACGTATTAAACCACAACCTCATTATATAAAACGCTGTGAGAAATGCTGTTATTACTAACAACCAATAGACTACTGCATCTCCTGCTTCTAGCGCAGCCTCTATTACGGCATCCTTGCTCCAAAAACCTGATAAGGGGAATATTCCAGCTAGTGCTAAAGAGGCTATAAGCATTGTGAGAGCAGTAATTTTCATTGGTCTGTAGAGACCACCCATATATCTCATATCTCGTGAAAGCCAGGGATCATGAACAATTTCATGCATCATATGAACAACGCTTCCGGCACAGAGGAAGAGTAGTGCCTTAAAGAATGCGTGGCTGATTAAGTGGAGGTATCCAGGAGCGTATCCCCCAACTCCAAGAGCGGCCATCATGTATCCTATTTGCGAGATTGTTGAGTAAGCTAGTACCCTCTTAATATCCCATTCAACAAGAGCCATTGTAGCTGCTATAAATGCCGTGAATGACCCGATGTAAGCTACAAATAATAATGTATCTGGCGAGGCAGAAATTATTGGGTACGCTCTCAAAACAAGGTATACTCCTGCTTTAACCATCGTGGAGCTATGCAAAATAGCGGAAACTGTTGTTGGCCCCTCCATAGCATCCCACAACCAAGCCATTAGAGGGAATTGTGCTGACTTACCCATAGCTCCAATGAAGATAAATACACCGACAAGAGTAAGCATTTTCAGATCAAGGCCAGGTGCTAGAGAGTTCAACTCTAGTATATCAAGGGTTCCAAATTTGTAGTAGAGGTACGCAATACCAGCAAGCATAAAAATATCTCCCATTCTCGTGGTCAAAAACGCCTTCTTTGCAGCACTGGCAGCCGGTGGTCTTTTATACCAGAAACCTATCAATAGATAAGAACAAACACCGACCAGCTCCCAGCCAACGAATAAGAAAAGAAAGTCTGCCGCCATTACTAGTATAAGCATGCTACCAACGAAGAGTAGCATCTCCGCGAAATATCTTGGCAGTCCCTCCTCCCCGTGCATGTATCCGAACGAGTACACCATGATGAGTGTCGCTATGAGTGATACTATCAGCATCATTATTATCGAGAGCTGGTCAATGATTATAGAGAAGTAAAGCTTAGCATCCCCGATTGTGAGCCATGTGAAAACGCTTTTGTATCCATATAGATTATTTGTCGCGACTTCGTAGGCAATTAGTACGGAGAGTATCAGGGAAAAGGCCGCCCCCGCGACCCCAAAGTAGCCCCCTTCTCTGGGAGTCCTCTTGCCTATTAGGAGAGTTATGGCCGATAGGAGTATCGGGATTAGAGGAACTAACCACGCATATTCTACGAACAACATTTTACACCTCCTTTAGTTCCCTAGCAAGGTCCACTTCCGCTCTTCCATATATCCTGTACAGGTTAATGAAAATGGCAATACCGATCGCGGCCTCTACAGCGGCTAATGCTATCGAGAAAAGAGTAAGGATCTGTGCCTGCAAAGCATTTTCTAAAGCCGTTCTGTGAGCAAAGTTGACCAGATTAAGATTAGCAGCGTTTAGTAATAGTTCGATGCTAATCAACATTCTTATCGCGTTTCGATGAGCAATAAGTCCATAGAGACCGATCACGAAGATAATAATAGAGGAATAAAGAATTATCATAGTCTCGTTCATTTATCTCTCACCTCCCACAAGATAAGATGCAGAAACCATAATTACTACGATGAGAAGTGCGAGGAGGATTATTAGCAAGGGGTATTGAGACAACAGAGTTAAAGCGAGAGCCTCTGTCGATACTTGCGCTGCTCCTTGGGGTGGAGAAGCCTTACCTATCATAAGGAAAAGCATAGCTATGAATATCATAACTACAGCGATAGCTGGTATGCGATAGGATACTTCCTTTTCGCCTCTTCTAGGTAGCAACATTAGAGAGAATAACATTAATACTGCAACGCCACCAGCGTAGAGAAGAATTTGGATTACTCCAATGAATTCCGCCCCTAATAGGATGTAGAGAGCACCTATAGTTACTAAGAATACCCCGAGGAAAAAGACACTATGCATTAATTCTTTCGCCTCGATAGAGAGTATAGCCGATAATACCACAAGAGATAAAATTGCTAGGAGAGAGATGAGGTATAACTCCATAAATTCGTCACCTCACAACAGGTAATGTTCCTTCACGAACTAGGTCAAGGACCCGCTTAGTTATCTCATCAGTGCGCTTCCTAAACTCATCTTCAGTAATCTTTTTATCCAAGTAATCATAGTAGATCGACAACCACTGCTTCTGAAGTTCCCTTATTTTATCCTCCTGCTCTCCACCAACAGCTCTAGCGATTAAGTCCGTTTGTAGAAGATACTGGATCTTTTCTTTCTCTGCAATATTTTTGTTCGGTGCATTCTGAGAGATTTCATATGGTAATTTGATTAATCCTATACGATCATTGCCTGTGACGAATAATCTATAATTGGGAGTAAACTTTAATGCCCCCGTGGGACAGGCCTCTACGCATAAGCCACAGAATGCGCAGTGCCCATAATCTATGGTGGGGCGTCTCATTTTCATATTCTTTGGTTGCCTCGGATCCACGCCCCATTCAAAAATATAATCAATCGTCGCGTTGGGGCAGGTCCTTGCACACATTCCACATCCTATGCATTTGTTCCAATCAAGTTGATGAATTCCTCTCCAACGTTCCTTAACCACAGCTGGTTCTCTGGGATACATAACAGTGAATGGTTTCTTTAACAGATATTTGCCCGTTTCCTTAAGTGGGGATAAGAATTTTTTAATGATACTCATTTAGCACCCCCTAGCTGAAGAAGATGACATAACCTATTGCCCAGAGAAGGTTTAGGAATGCTAATGGGATCATGTATTTGAAGCAGATGCGAAGCAATTGATCGGGCCTTGGTCTAAAGAACGTGAGTCTAACCCATATCCACATCAGCATCACTAAGTGTACCTTTATAAGGAACCATACTAAGGGTGGGAGAATAGGTCCGTACCAACCACCTAAGAATAGAGTAACGTATAGGCTAGCCATTACGAAGAAGTGGAAATACTCGGTACCATAGAACAGGCCAAACTTTATTCCGCTGTACTCTGTTCTCCAGCCAACCACGATCTCGCCTTCAGCCTCGGGAATGTCGAATGGAGATCTCTCTAGCTCCATCGTACCTACTATGAAGAAAAGCAACGCTCCTAGGGGTAACTTGACGATGTTCCAAAGTTGTGCTTGCGATTCTACAATAGCTACTAGATCCAATGACTTTGTGACGACGACGATGCTTAGGAGCAGGAGACCTAATGGAATCTCATATGCTACTAACTGTAGTCCCGATCTAAAACCGCCAATTAAAGTATATTTGCTTCCGCCGGCCCATCCTATTAACAATATGAGGCCGGGAACTAGTGCCATTACTCCGAAGGCTAATAATAAGCTAGTGCTCAATCTAACGACATATAGCTGTGGAGCAAATGGAATTACTATTAGGGGAATTAGGGTTGCAGCCGCAGCGATTGGAGGTAGAATATTATGGAAGAATCTATCTGCTCCTATCGGAACTATATCTTCTTTCACCAGAAGCTTTACTACATCAGCTATGTTTTGGAAGAAACCAATAGGTCCAGTCTCTGTTACTGATCTTCTATGATGTATCCTTCCTATTACTTTTCGCTCCATCCAAACAACGAATAATATATCAAGTCCAAACGCTAAGAATCCTATTAGGAACATTGTTAATCCTACTAAGTATCCCCACATCCAGGAAGGAATACCCAATAGTTCCCCATAATATTCAATGAGCGAGGCTATCCAATTACGTAGCTGAACTACAAAATTTGTTATTAAATCGGTCATGCAAATATCCCCTCCTTACCTATCCACCTCACCCATACTAGGATCTAGAGAACCAACAATAGCTGGTAAATCAGCTATCCGAGCTCCTCTTAAGAGATAATGCGTGAGATAGAGGTTGCAAAGAGTCGGACTCCTAACTCTCATTCTATATGGTTTATCACCGCCCCTACCGATGATATAGAGCATAGCCTCGCCTCTTGGATTCTCCGTACGCGCAAAGCCTTCTCCACTAACCTTGAATTTAGGTGGAGGCACTTTTATTCTCAAGGGTCCACTCTTAGGCATCTGCTCTATAACCTGCTCAATAATCCTAGCACTCTCCTGCATCTCCCTAAATCTAACATACCAGCGATCGAAAACATCACCTTTAGTTCCCGTAGGGATCTCAAAATCTACTTCTTCGTAGACCATGTACGGAGCAATCTTGCGCACATCATATCTTATCCCAGCTGCTCTTAAAACGGGTCCGGTGGCTCCTGCCTCTATTGCTGCCTTTCCTCTAATTACTCCAATTCCCCGAGTCCTCACATAAAATGTTTCATTAGAGAATACTATTTCTTCGTACTCCTTCATCCTTTTCCTAAATTCCTTAACAAAGTCCAAGACCCTGTTGAACCATCCATCGGGAATTGTATCGGCGTGTTTAAAGATTCCAACTCCACCTATTCTCGTGAGAGTATATGTTAATCTAGCACCACTAAGCATTTCTACCAGATCAAATAACTTTTCACGCTCCCTAATCGTGTAGAGAAACATTGAGTGGAACGTTCCTATATCCGCACATGCTGCCGCTAACCACGTTAGGTGAGATATAATCCTTTGCATCTCCGCGAGAGCTACTCTCAACCACTTAGCAGGCTCGGGAACTTCTATACCTAAGAGATCCTCGACAGCCATCGCATAAGTTAGGTTCCATGCCAATGAAGCAATGTAGTCGAACCTATCTGTGAAAATCGATATCTGTTCATATGTTCGATACTCTGCAAGCTTTTCTATTCCTCTATGAACGAAACCGAATTCTGGCCAGGCCTCTAGAATCGTATCTCCCTCACACTTTAGGAGAAGACGCCAACAACCATGCATAGCTGGGTGTTGAGGTCCCACGCTTAGGTAATATATTGTGTCATTTTCTTTCGCTATCACTTCTTGGTACGGGTTATAAGCCTCGTAGACTTTACTTCTCCAATCATAGTTCCTAGCCATTTTTGGATCAAAATCCTTTCTTTGGGGCGGGGGAAGATTCCAGTCGGGTGGAAGAAACATTCTTCTAAGATCTGGATGCCCCTTAAAAGTCACTCCCATTAGATCAAAGGTTTCTATTTCATGGATCACTGATGATCGGAAAATCTTCCAAATGGACGGTACTTCTGGATTGTCTCGTGGGACACTAGTTCTTACCCATGCTATTGCTCTGGAATCCATTCTGTTGAAGTGATAAACAAGTTCTATCCTGTTCTCATCTATCCAATCTATAGCTGTTATGAGAAGATTCTGGGAAAAACCAAGTTCTTTCAATTTTTTAGCTACTTCAGGTAATTTATCAGGTTCCCTTACTCGAATACCTAGGTGATTTTTCCATTTCATTTCGAGAATATCTACTAAGTCTCCGAAACTTTCCTTAATCTCTCGACTCCATTCATTTACACTCAAAGATAACACCTCCCGTTTTCATGCTTTTCTAAGTCTATATAGAAGATCCTTCTGCACCTCTTTTCGATAATCCATAATTACATCTAGGAACATCTCCGGCCTAGGCGGGCATCCAGGCAAATAGTAATCTACGGGAATAATCTTATTCACTCCCTCAATCAGGCTATAGGAACCCTTAAATGGACCTCCAACAATTGCACACTCCCCCACAGCAATGACAAATTTTGGCTCTGGCATTTGATCATAAATGGCTTTTAATCTTGGAGCTAGTTTTAGCGATACGGGTCCATTAACCAAAAGAAGATCCGCTTGTCTCGGACTAGCTGGAGGTATCACGCCCCATCGCTCCATATCGAATCTGGACGCACCTACAGACATTGGTACTTCCATTGCACAACACTTTATTCCGAAGTGAGGGATCCACGGTGATTTAGCTACTCCCCACCTAAAGAGCCAGCCCAATAATTTTCTAAGAAGATTGCGAAGAGGAGCGAGAATCTTGTACATTTTTTCATTTCTCGTCCTCGGTTTAACTTTCACAACAGTACCCTTACCATATACTCTCATCGGCTCTACTCTTAGAAATTCCTCTAAAGCTTCTGGACCCCCCTCTGCAGCTTTCTCCACAAGCTCCATTCGTTCAGGCTTGTTGGCTAGTGGCGTGAGAAGCTTTGATCCCTCATGCGAAAATACTACATAGACACCTATCATGATTATTATTAAAGATATTAGAGGAATTATTAGGGGAATACCTGTTAATGGTAATTGTATTCCCCAAAGGTAGAGTATCGGCATAAATACGTCGATTAGGAGAAAGATTAGCGGGAAAACATAATACTCTACCCTGAATCTGAATCTTGCATCACCTATTGGGAAATCGCCACACTCGTAATTGATAAACTTGTAAGGCTCTGGAGTCGTAGCCCTTTTCTCGAAAATCTCTAGTAATCCACCAGTAGCTATGAGCTTCCATAGAATTAGGGCTATGAAGAACAAGGCTATAAGAGTAATTGTAGAGAGCCCTAATAGGATTAGTTGATCAGCAAGTATCATTCTTAAAACACCTCTAAGGGGTTCGAATCAACAAACAAAAACTACACATATTATTTCTTGTGTCTATCAACTTCGCTAGGATGTATAAATCTACTAAGCACAGTATAGCATTATTAGATAGGCTAATAGCGAGAAGTACAACTATATGAAAAAATATAATGTATTTATGAGGTATATTCGATTAATCGCGTATATCCTTTCTACCTATCAGTATTTATGCCCTTACACAATTTTTCAAAGATTTTCTGAATATCTTTAAAGAAGATAGTTTCAAATATTTTTTCCGGAACACCTATTGCCGCTTCCAGTTTTTCATCTAATCTTATAGAGCCTAGAAATTCTACTTGGTACTTCTCGGCTAGCGGCTTTGTGCTTCCCATGTTGTGTGTTAACGCCATATTCTCCACCAGTCCTAGAATATTCGCCCCCACCCTTTTTAGAAGTTTCAGGAGTTTCTCAGCCACCATCATTGATAATTTAGAAGGTGTTGTCACTACAAGAAATTCTGTATTCCTAAGCAATCTAATAACATCAAGCACCTCTTCTCCAAGACCCGGAGGTAGATCAATTATTAGAAAGTCTAGGGGTCCCCACCGGGTTATTGCCATAAGTTCTATGAGAGCATCCGTTACTTCCGTGCCTCGCATCGCTACTGGTTCATCCTTGGCAAAGAACTCTATAGACATTAGTGAGACTCCATGAAACTTTGGAGGAATAATTCCCTTCTCCTCTTCAAGAAACACCTTTCCCACGCCTAAAACTATGTGGCATCCAGGACCATAGAAATCTAAGTCAAATAGTCCTGTTCTGTAATTGTTCTTAGCAAGAGATAGGGCTAACGTCGATGCTATTACTGTTTTCCCCACCCCTCCTTTACCACTAACCACTGAAATAATCCTTTTAATCTCAGAAAATCTTTTCTCAATGACACTAATTCTGGGATCTATCAAGGGATCTCACCTAACTTTAATGGATTTTAAATAAACTCCTCTGCCCTTGATCACGTCGAAATCCACGCTTCCGCAATTGGGACACTTTATGTAAGCATGCGATACCTCGGGTAGAAAATGGATCGCCTCTCTAACTTCTTCATCGAGTTTTTCAAGAACTTCTGAAAACTTCCACTTATATCCACAGGAGTTACATTTGAGGATAGCTGGCTCGATTTCTAAAATTATTTGAGCCTTCTCTGCAATCGTATCCTTTACGAGATTCGTCAACGCGAATTTAAAAACCTCAATATCTATCTGTTGCAGTTCTCCTAAGACAACTTTAATTTCAAGAACTTCCCTAGCATTTTCCTCTTCTGCGGTTTTTAATACCGTGGTAACAACTGCTTCAGCAAGAGCCCATTCATGCAAACAGGCTCACCCTCTATTAAGCCATCTCGACCATTTATAAAAATTTTAGACTTGTTTGGATGGGGCTTACACGTTCTCTAAGAGTCTAGCTCCTACGATGACTGTTTGACCGAGAGATATCCCGCCATCTCCGGCTGGGAGTTTGTTTGGGAGAAGCACTTTTACGTCTTCTTTTTTTGCTATTGATTTTATACCTCCTATTATATATGTATTAACAGCTGCGCCCCCACTAACAAAGATAGCATTAAAATCGCTTCTTTTTACGTTCTTTATCGCTATTTCTCCAAGCGCTCTTCCTAAAAGATACTGAATAGAGAAAGCTAGATCATTTAGTGATGCATCATTAAGATGATCTATAACACTCTGCATCAATTCGGTGGTATTCACAATCATTACATTGTTTCTCCATGATAAGCTAACTTTCAGATCATCCACTAATCTTCCATTTCTAGCTGCGGCTTCAAGTTTGATAGCTGGTTCCCCTTCATATGTTCTCTTATAGCAAATATGCAGTAATGCCGAGAAAGCATCGAGAATACGTCCCATGCTGGACGTCTTTACAGCGTTCTTAGCTTGTTTTATAGCCACTATGGCTTCTAGTTCTCCTCTTCTAAGCCCTTTTAATAATTGTTTCTCTCTTAGGAATGCAAGAATTTCCTCCTCATTCATAAACTTTGTGAGAATACCAATTAGTGTTCTGACCGGATAGATAACTGCCAAATCTCCTCCTGGTAATGGATGATACTCTAGATGACCTATTCGCTCAAATTCTGCGTAATCGCATAATAGGACTTCTCCTCCCCAAATGTTTTTATCTATTCCATAACCCACGCCATCAATAGCGATTCCCACAACTTTTTCCCCAGCTTTGACGCCTTTCTCAGCCATTACTGAAGCTATGTGGGCATGATGATGTTGTACTAGAAGGAGTTCTGATGAAAACTTGCTTGCCCATCTCTCAGCAAGTTTTCTTGATGAATATAGAGGATGCATATCCGCTACTAAAATCGCTTCTCTCGGATCTATTTCATACACTTGTGAGAAAAAGGAGAGGGCTCTCTCTAGATATTGAAGATTCTCGTACTCATCAGTATCTCCTATAAATTGCGTAACAACAACTTTATTGTTGAACCCTACCGCTCCAGTATTTTGCAGCTCAGCACCAAAAGCAATTATTTTTCTTGGAAGGTTGAAGGGTATTTTTATCCAAGCGGGCGCAAAGCCTCTACTTCTACGAATTAGGGTTAATTCTCCGTCCGTGAATCTAACAACGCTATCATCAACTCTGTTAACAATTCTTCTATTATGTAAAAGAAAGAAGTCTACGATGCCTTTTAATCTGTTGAATGCGCTTTCCTCATCAGTACACATGGGTTTTCCATGCTCATTCCCGCTAGTCATTATGAGGAACTTATCCCTTGTCTCCATCAGCAACAACAGGTGCAATGCTGTATACGGAAGCATTATCCCTTGCTTATCCAGTCCCGGAGCAACATATTTCGAGACTGGGCTATCCTCCCGCTCTGGAAGAAGAACTATTGGTCGCTCCACACTCTCTAAAACTCTCTTGGCTTCATCATTGATACAGACAATCCGACTAGCTACTTGAGTATCAAGAGCCATTAATGCAAATGGTTTTTCAGGTCTCTTCTTTCGTGTCCTGATTTTTAGAACGACCTCATCATCAGTGGCGAGAGCAGCTATGTGGAAGCCACCAACACCTTTTACAGCTACTATGTATCCTTCGTCAATTAGTTTAGCGGCTTCTTTGATGGGATCATCAACGGGTATCTCCTCTCCATATTTATCAGCGAGCCATATTCTAGGACCACATTTAGGGCAACTAATCCCTTGAGCATGAAATCTTCTCAAGTTCTGGGGATCCTCGTACTCGCTCTCACAAATGTCACAGAGAGGAAAGTCTCTCATCGCAGTATTCTCTCTATCATACGGTAATCTATAGATCATTGAGAATCTTGGCCCACACCATGCGCATGAATGGAAGGGATATCTATAGAAGCGAGAACTGGGATCAAGGACTTCCCTAATGCAGTCATTGCAAATACTGAAATCAGGCGGTATCATAGAGTACAGCTTAGCACCTTTCTCGCTCCTGAGTATTTTGAAATCATTTATTTCTAATGGCTCTGTTTCCTCGATTACTTTTTCTTCGATTTTTGCTGTCGGTGGCTTTTCTTTCTCTAATCGCTCAATGAATTCCCTAATCTTCTTGGGATCTCCTTGAATATGAATTAGGACTTCCGACCCACCTAAATTTCTTACGAAGCCGTGCAGTCCTAGTCCTTTTGCTAATCTGTAGATGAATGGTCTAAATCCTACTCCCTGTACGATACCACTAACCCAGATCTTGACTGCTTTTATCATTCTTTAAATACCTCTTCTCTTATCTTATCTCTAAGCTCTAAGACTTTATGACCTCCAAATCTGGCCCAGATACTACATGTACCCTCGCTTGATACCATACATGGACCAATGGGATGTTGTGGTGTACAGGCCTTTAAATAATAGGGACAATCCGTAGGTAGGGCTTTTCCAAGAATTATGTCGGCGCACTTGCATCCAGGTTTTATATCAATTGATCCCTGAACCTTTATATTAAAGATTTTTCGAGCATCAAAATCGGAGAATTCCTCTCTTAACAACCATCTACTCTCTGGAATTACTCCTATCCCCCTCCAATCTCCATCCGCTGTATAGAAAACCTCGTTAATAATTCTCTTAGCCACTAAATTTCCTTCCCACTTCACTACTCTTCTATACTCATTAATTGTTTCAGCCTTATTGTCTCGAATGCATTTCAGAATCTCCAGAATTGCTAATAATACATCAACCGGCTCAAAACCAGCCACTACTACTGGGAGACCATAATCCTCTGCAATAAAACTCCAAGCACTTGCACCAATAATCGTTGATACATGACCAGGTGCAATAATTCCGTCCAGGTTATGATCCCCCTGAAGAATATACCTAACAGCAGGCACCGTGATTCTATATGAAGGCAAGAGATACAGGTTCTTGGGAACTTTCTTTCTCACAAAAAAGGACGCGACTGTCGGAGCTGTGGTCTCGAAACCAACGCCGAAAAAAACGCTCTCAATATTATCATTTCCAGCTATTCTAACCGCATCCATGAAACTATACACAACCATAACATTAGCACCCTTAGCCCTTGCTTGCGCAAGACTTTCTCTAGAACCAGGGACTCTATACATGTCTCCATAAGAGAGTACTCTTATTCCATCTTTAGCCAGTTTTATCGCTTCATCAATTTCACGAGCTGGCACTATACAAACAGGGCAACCAGGCCCTGCTATGACGTTGAGATTCTCGGGTAAAAGGGCCCTGAGTCCATAATACGTTATAGTATGCTCGTGAGTACCACACACATGCATAATAGTGATTTTTTCGTACCCTCGTTTCCTGAGCTCATCCGCTATTTTGTGAATTTTCTTGGCGATGCTGATACTTATTTTCCTATTATGCAGAAAACTAAACATTTGTTGAATATTACTCATTAAAAATCCCCTTTCTAACAGATCCTTGGAGTGAGTTCACCAGTAGGTTTCTCAAGGATTCGAAGCCCTCCAGCCTTTGTACGTAATAAAACGAGCCCTTCTTCTTTTTCTTGAACTTCTCCTATGATGCGAGCGTCTCGATACCCAGCATCGTGAAGAGCCGTGAGAATATCTTCTGCAGTATCTGGGGAAACACTCATTACTACTCTTCCCTCACATGCTAATGCTAGAGGATCTATCCCAAGCATTTCGCTTAACGCAATTACCTCCTCTCTTATAGGGATCTCTTCTTCATCAACGATAATAGATACCTTAGATTTCTCCGCTATTTCATTAAGAGCCATAGCCAGACCGCCCCTAGTGGGATCCTTGGCCGCATGAATATCACCGTTTTTAATAGCTATCTTCATCACTTTTGTCACGGGCATACAGTCTGATTTTAAATTGCCAAGTTCCGTCTCGATACCCATTCTGAGAGCTGTTATCACAGCTCCATGCTCTCCTATTGTGCCAGAAACTATTATTTTATCTCCCGGTTTTGCTCCAGAATCTAGAATAAGCTTATGATTAGGTGGTAGATAACCAATTACGGTCGTTGTTATAACGATTTTATCTATCTTACCCTTTGGCATTACCTTAAAGTCTCCTCCTAGTAAAGCAACATTCTCGGATTCAAAAACATTTGCGAGAGACTTCAGAATAGTTTCAAGATCTTTAATCGAGAACCCCTCTTCTACCACAATAGAGTCTAAGGCTGCAATAGGTGTTGCCCCCATAACTGCTACATCGTTAATAGATCCCGTAGCAGCAAGTTTGCCGATATCTCCGCCTGGGAAGAATATAGGATCTACGGTGTATGAATCAATTGAAATTACCACACTACTAGTTGGGACGTTTACTGAGGATCCATCATCGAAATTATCTAATCCTATTGAATCTGGAATCTTAACCACTTTTATCTTTTGAAACAATTTTTTGACGAGATCCTCCATCTCTTTTCCGCCAGCACCGTGCGCCAAGGTTATCCTTTCCATTATCCTTCCTCCTCAATCGTTAGTATTTGAGAGAGAATCTCTATCATTTCTCTGTAATCCTCCTCACTTATTTTGGAGATTATAGCTCCGGCATGAACAATTACGTAATCCCCAGGCTTTACATCTGGTACTAAGAAAGCATCCACCGTTTTCTTAACTCCGCCACCATAATCGACTATTGCTTGGTTATCTCTGACCTCTAATACTTTCGCTGGAACTCCCAAACACATCTTATCTCCCACTTTTCAATCCATAAGCAATTTTTATCTTCCCTCAAATAAACAATGTTATACCTATATTTAATCACGAAACCTGAAAAGATATTTATGAAAATTCTCTAGGTATTTGAAATTGAATTGAGTAGAAGCCCCACCATAAGTTTCATGGTGGGGCTTATGAAACTCATTCCTTGGAAATTCTTTAGAACTTGGGAGTGTATTTCTTGCGGAGTTTGCTGTAAAAAATATATAGTTGGGCTTTCGAAAGAGGAAGCTTTGCGGCTTATTAAAAAATACGGTAAACATACAGTTATTCTTAAGGGGAAGAGATATTTTATTAGAAAGATCAATGGGACATGTATTTTCCAAGTTGGGAATTTGTGTAGTATTCAGAGAGAAAAACCTCTTGCATGTAGATTATGGCCATTTTTCATTAGTAAGAAACCGTTAAAGGATCGTGATCGATTATTAGCGGAGTTTGAGTACAAGAATCAGGTATTTTATGTCTACGTGGATCCCTTCTGCAGAGGATTGAATAGAGGAAAAACTCCAATAACAAAAGCGATTATAGAGGCTATTAGAATAAAGTACGGAGAGCAAAACTATCAGCTCTATACTACTAGCAGGATTTTAACAACAAACCTTAGTAATCGAGGAATATATTATGTCTCATTATGATTTTTTCTTAATGACTGATACTTCGATAATGTCTGAGTCCTCTATCTCTACACCTTTTAAAGCTTCAAGCAGATCCTGGATAATTCTTCTATACAACCTTTCTACCCAAGGATTTAAAGATACCACCTTATTACCAATCTTTATGACTAAGCCGGTTTTAGATGTTATAACGACGCACTCTTGCAAGTTTCCTTTTCCTTCTACGACTGCTCTGGCTAATCCTACACAAGTGCCATACTTGCATCGACCGCAATCTAGGCGCGGAAGCTTGTTGTAGTGAGTAGCTATTTTTGCTAACTTCTCTACCTTTTTGAGAACTTCTGTATTTTCTAGGGAAGATAAAGCTATTTTGGGACCTCTTATTTTGTTAAGAACCTCTAACATTTCCCCATCAACGAAGACTATTGAACAATTTATAATTAGTTCTTCCTCTGTAACTCTTTCATACACTAATTTTTCATCACTCACAATGATGCTTCCAAATGGAAAACCTGAAGAGAGTAGTTTTCTCGATATAATACAGATATCCTTAATTTCTCGATCATGGAAATAATTAATCACTTTCCTAAGTAGTTCTAGTGGTAGCTTTTTTGGTAGCAGAATTACTGGTCGTGGCGCTTTGTATTTCACCATATCCTATCCCAGAAATATCCTTACTTCTCCAGACGCTTCTTGAGATAGTGCTCTATTGGCACCATAAAACCTTTTGAAACATTTTCACCAGTTTTGGCTGAGGTCTCGATATAATCTAGAAATCCTAGCCTTTTGGCTTTTTCCACACCTTCGGAAGACTCTACTTCCCTAAAGGGTTCTAGATCTATCTTATTGCCAATTAAGATCATTGAGATGTTACCCACATGTTCTCTGAGACTGCGAGTCCACTCCTCTACAGCTTCAAATGTTTTTCTTGATGTAATATCGAAGACTACTAGGGCTATTTTAGCACCTAGCCAATATTTTGGGTAGATCTTCTTAAACCTTTCTTCTCCCGCGGTATCCCATATCTGAAGATGCACCAATCCTAGTTCTGGTACTTCAATAGTTCTTGTATAAACGTCAACACCAATTGTTGGTTTATAATCCTCCTCAAACGCACCAGTGGCGAATCTTCGGCATAAGGATGTTTTTCCTACGCCATATTCACCTACAACAATTGTTTTTAGACGAATTTCTAGTTCTCTCAATCCATATCCCTCTCTACCTCATTATATGATCATTATATCCTCTAATGCTTTCCACTCAAGTTCGTTGAGATCCTCGTTACTAAGAGCTTTTTTCAATATTCTTAAACGTTCTTTAATATCGCTACCCGTTTCAACTTTTTCCAACACGTTCTGAATAGATTTGAGTATGGAAATCGTGAATATTGGTGCGTAGAGTCCTCTAAGTAGTATATACTCAGCAACCTCTGTTACGAAATTAAGAACTTTTCTTAAATCTCTTTCACGCAGTTTGGGATTCTCTATTAAAACATTAAGTAAGGCCATTCCCACCGAGCCCAAGTAAACTAGATAGTTCTCAAAGCTTACCCTACTGATTTCACGCACTTTTCTACTGTTTAGTTCTGTGAGAAGACCCAGTAATCTATGCAGTATAGGAGATTCTCGTCTAGTTTTCATGGAGAGATAAGAAATTATCCAAGCTAATGTTGCTATTTTGAGAGACATATCTGCTGAGAATCGTCCAGTTTTAATGGTTTTGAGGAGTGTTTCATAGATTTTTTCTCCGATAGTCAATAGGCCATATTCTAAGGTTCCGATTTCCTCCAGATTCATAACATACTTGGCATAGTGATAATTTAGGAAAACCGTATAAAATGTGTCAAACAAAACTCTAAGCGGCACTGGAGGCTTCTTTTCGATAATTATCTGTAACCCATCCATTTGCAAAAATATTAATTGTTCTACAACATCTTTCACTACGTCAATTCGAAGACCTTCTAATGTTAAAAACCAATATAGTGCTCTAGCGAACTCTTCAGTTACAAAAGCGAGCCTTATCAATGCTCTTTTTTCTGCTTTAGAATCGCCTATAACTTTCTGGAACTCATTCTTTGCTGTAAAAAATCTTGATCTTAATTCTCTAAGCATACCCAAGATATCTTCTAATGGTATCTTTCCAGTATATAGTGATCCAATCGTGCGGGATCTCGAAAGAGAAGCCCAAACATATGAACCAATTATCGGAGAACGCTCCCTCACGTATTTCAATAAGAAATCCGCTTTCTTTCTAGAAAGGAAGTATGGCTCGCTAGTAGCTAGTAGGTAGGCGATAATATCCTTTACTAAGATGTCCTTTTCTTCTTGCAGGATTTTAAATAATGAATCCATTTCGGAAATTATGTAGTTTCGAGATTCGATATGCTTTTTGAAAGAGGTGAAGGATCCTAGTAAGAGTCGAAGATATGAGAGAAAAATCGATTCTAAAATATTCTCGACTTTCACTTTTTTGATTAATTCTTTTACCTCATCCAACCTAGGTGCTGGATAATTCGGAGGGAGACTTATTAATTGAAGCCCAAGATAAGCTGCGAAAAGTCTCCCTATTGAAATATCACCTCTCTCTAAAGCACCTAGGACTAACTTATATGCTTCGATTAAGTCCCCCGCGTAACATGCTACAAGTCCTCTTTTTAAACCATCCCTAAAATCCACAACACTATAAGGCTTGATTCTTTCAGGATAGGTCTTTTGTTCTTTTTCTTCACTAGTTCTAATAGTTTTTTTAATCACTTTGTAAAGTAATTTGACATTGGGAATTTTTCTCAGAAACATTTTCCTGTTTATTTCTTTCTTTATACTATTCAGCGTTCTTTTTCCATGCTCAAATTGCTTAATAAGTTCAGCAATGTACATTACTGTTGCTTTAAGTCCCTTCCGCCTGCCTTCGGAAATTAGTGCAATTATACTCTTCTCAGACCTTATTCCATAAATCGAGAATCCTTCGTAACTCACTATATTTATGACTTCCTTCATAGCATTTGAGAACATCTGAAAAACGTAATTCTCCAGTTTTTCGAGATTAATCTTTCTCATTAAATCCCTTGGAAACATGCGTAGGATAGCTTCTCCTTTATCGTTCAGTGCTAGAAGACCTACTGTCAATCTATAACCCCGCCAATAGCTCCATGAAGTAATTCTTAACACTAAGAAAAATATTAGCTCTTTAAAGCTATTGCTTAAAATTCGACTTACATATTCCTTAATCATTAATTGCGGAAAAGAAATTAGAATTTGAATCTAAATCTAAATTATTAAATTCTTCGAAGAATTTATGCATTATGAAGAAGCCTAATGGTGTTACATACAAGTAATCTCCCTATCGAAACTTGCTAAGACAATAGGGATTCTGTAGCCGGGGATCGGCGTTGAAGACTAAGATTCGGACCGAGAATTTGTGGGTTTGGTACTGGGATAAACCAGCATTAAAGAATATTAATATTGATATTTATGAGAACACAATCACTGTAATCATGGGCCCAAGCGGTTGTGGGAAGAGCACTTTTTTGCGGGCTCTTAATAGATTAATTGAGTTGGTAGATGGTGCAAAAGTGGAGGGTAAAGTGTATCTGGATGGTAAAAATATTTATGATGACGATGTTGACCCCACAGAGATAAGAGCAAGAGTTGGTATGGTCTTCCAGAAGCCAAACCCCTTTCCTCACTTAAGCATTTACGACAACGTAGTCATTGGACTTAAACTTCGAGGTATGAAGGATAAGGATATCTTAGATAAGATTGTCAAAGAATCCTTGATGAAAGTGGGTTTATGGGACGAAGTAAAGGATAAACTCGATAGACCTGGAACGGAGCTCTCCGGAGGTCAGCAACAACGTTTATGTATTGCTCGTGCGTTAGCCGTAAACCCTGAAGTACTTCTCCTAGATGAGCCAACCTCGGCTCTCGACCCTGTCTCTACACTCGTAATAGAAGATCTCCTCGTAAAGTTGAAGAAAGATTATACGATAGTACTTGTTACTCACAATGTTCAACAAGCAGCTAGAATTGGAGATTATACAGCATTTTTATACTATGGTGAGCTAATAGAGTACGATAAAACTGATATACTATTCACAAAACCCAAGAATAAGTTAACAGAGCAATATTTAGAGGGGAGGCTAGGGTAGTGCGGATAATGCTTCAAAAAGAACTAGAAGCTTTAAAAAATATGCTTTTTGAAATCTCACGCTATGCGAAAGAGAGTATTGTAGCAGCAATAGAATATCTCAGGACAGGTTCTGATAACTACCTAGAGCAAGTCAGAGAATTTGAGAAAAAAAGCGATTTCTTGAATCTTGATGTTTTTGAGAAATGTGTAGCAATAATTGCTAGACAGCAACCAGTAGCGAAGGATCTTCGATTTGTTTTGATGGCTTTCAATATCTCCTCCTTCTATGAGCGAATCTGTGATATATCTCTAGAGGTTTGCGAGTTAGGCAAAGCTGAACTTGGTGATAAACTCAAAGATCATAAACTAGACGAGATTGAGAGAGTAATTATCTGGATGGTGAAGAGAGTAATAACCATGATTGAGATAAATGAAGATTCTCTTAGGCGTGAAAACATTAGGGATCTAAAGTCTAGTTTAGAATCGATAGATAATGAAATAGATTCCATGTTTCAGCAAGCTATTAATACTATTTCAGAATATGTTGAGAAGGGATTGTTGAAGGCTCGCGAAGCAATTAGTCTTGCACTTATCTTAAGACACATTGAGAGGATTGGAGATATTGTAGCAAAGACGGGATCTAGGATAGTCTATGTTGAAAAGGGTAGCTATGTATGGATTAAATAGGGAGTTGACCCTTGTAATGCCTTCTTTCAAACTGATCTCTTTTGATCTGGATGGCACATTAACGCCGCCTACGACTCTCAGATACGTTTTAAAACGATTAAAACCAGAACTTGTTCCTTACTGCGATGAAATTGATCAGAAACTTTTTAATGACAAAATGGATTATGTTACGGCCTGCCTAGAAAGTTTCAATCTCCTGCGAGGTTTGAGAATAGAGGATGTAGAAAACGTCATACATGACATGCCTCTGTATCCTGGGGCTGAAGAGGCTATTAGGACTCTTCGTAATCTTGGCTATCACGTCATATTATTAACGGATAATCCAGATATCTTCTGCAGACCCCTCGTGAAACGATTGGGCTTTTCTGGATATGTAGCTACCGAAATGCTCGTCAGAGACGGTGTAATAATGGGAATTAGGAAACTATTAAGTAATAAATTAACCGGTCTTCAGAGCTATATTAAGGATTTAGGGATATCACTAAGAGAATGCATCCATATAGGGGATTGGTTGAACGATGTTCCAGTGTTTCGGGCAGTTGGTTTCTCGATCGCAATAAATCCTAAGCACCCCGAAGCCGTAAAAGCTGCCAGATTATGCATAAAAACCAACAACTTAAAAGCTTTAGTAAAATTGTTATTTTGTTTCAATAAGGGAGCATCTAAGTAAGTGATTAACTATTTCTTATTGCCATAAGAATGATTACCCAAGTACTAAGCTTTGGAGGGTCGAGCTTTGATTCTCTCTGACAGAACAATAAAAGAATTAATAGAGAGAAGAGAAATTAGCATAGAACCTTTCGACGAAAGTTTAATCGGTCCCTCATCAATTGATTTAAGACTAGGTAACGAATTCCGAGTCTTTGAACGGACACGTATTGATGCTATAGATCCCAAAAAACCAATCGAAGAATTTACGAAACTAATAAGGATAAGGGATAAGGAAGCTTTCATTATTCATCCTGGGGAATTTGTATTAGCTACAACATTAGAGTATATTAAACTGCCAGACTACATCGCAGCTAGAATAGAGGGAAGATCTTCTCTCGCAAGATTAGGAATCATAGTACATAGCACAGGAGGCTTCGTTGATGCTGGATTCGAAGGGCAATTAACATTGGAAATGAGTAACCTTAATCAAGTCCCAATAAAATTATATCCTGGCATGAGAATTGCACAACTAGCTTTTATACTGCAGGATAAACCATCTCAAACACCCTACGGTAGGAGAAAAACAAGCAAATATTATCGTCAGAAAGGACCAATACCGTCCAAGATATACCTAGACTTTTTTAACGAATAATACGCGATACGCAATATATCGTCTCCTTACCAGTACAAGAAGTTCTAAAAAATACTTCAAAAGAAGTTTTATCAATAATGTGTTTAGTAACAAGTGTCCCAGGGTGTGGTTATGGGTGGCTTTGTAGAAAAAATTGAAGAGGATGTTTATCTAGTCGATGTAGCATACACAGAAGCTGCGCAAACTTATGCTAGCTATATATTGGTAGGGGAAAACACACTTGTGATCGATCCCGGCCCAGCCCATTTTGTGAATAATCTCATCGAAGCATTAGAGATAATTGGTGTAGACAAAAAAGATGTTAAATACATCGCACTAACACATATTCATATCGATCACGGAGGATCAGCAGGAACACTCCTAAAAGAACTTCCTAATGCTAAAGTACTCGTTCACCCACTAGGAGAGAAACACCTCATCGACCCTACGGCTTTGTGGGAAGGCACAAAAAAAGTGTTGAAAGAAGTAGCTGAGGAACTGGGGAGACCAGAACCCATTCCTCAGAACAAGATAATTACGATAAAAGACTATCAAATAATCACTGTTTCAGAAAATAAAGACTTATGTGTCCTTGCGATAAATACGCCTGGACATGCTTCTCATCATGTTTCCTACTTTATAGATCGCGGTGAGATAATATTCGCGGGAGATTCCGCGGGATTATTCATAGGAGGTCATCTAGCACCTACGACTCCACCACCTTTCAGACTAGAGCCCGCTCTCGAATCATTGCAAAAAATGCTTTTACTTAAGCCCAAAAAAGTGGCGTTTGCGCATTTTGGGGTCCATAGTGACGCTCCCAAGCTTCTCTTACAATACTATGGTCAACTAGTTTTATGGAGAGATTGTCTTAAAAAACTCTTGGAAGAAGGCTGGAAAAGGGATGAACTTGAGGAAATACTCATGAAAATAGATTCCGAAGCAAAAGCTTTCCAAGAAGCGGTCTCGAATAATAAATTTATGAAAGACGCATTAAAGCGGAGTTTAGAAGGGTTCCTTGATTACCTAAATAAAAGTAAGGAGTCATAGATACTTCTCAACTATATTATGAAATAGCTTATGAAAAGCCTCTCTAACGTTCACTCCCATCAGGGCCGAAGTCTCTATGTACGGAATTTCAATACCCAAAGCCTCCGATAACATCTTAGCCATTTTTTCTCCCTCTTCAGTGCTTATGCAGTTTGGAGCGTCCTTCCGTAAATCAATTTTATTCCCTACTAAAACGAGGGGATGAGCCCCAGGAGCATTCTTAACGAACTCATTCGCCCATTGGGGAATATTTTCAAATGTCTCGCGTCTACTAACATCAAAAACTAGCAATCCCCCTCTAGCACCTCTATAGAATCTAGCTCTAACCTGGCTCCATTTAGGCTGGCCGGCAAGATCCCAAACTTGCCAAGTCACTGATACGATATCTCCTGACTTTGTTTGTAATTTTTCCTTAGCAATATAAAAGTCCACGCCTAGGGTCTGGATGTAATCTGTGGAGAAACCTTTTCCGAGATATCCTTTTATTAGCGATGTTTTCCCAACGGCTCCGTCTCCCATTAGAACTATCTTAAAAACCCCTAAGAAGACACGTGTCATTTATTATCAGCCTCTAGCTTTGTGCAATTAAGCTTTGACAAGCTTAGTAAGTAGAGATATTTCTGGCTTTAAATAGATTATTGCTCTTCCGTATTAATCGATCGATAACTTTGTGCAAGTTGTTGGCTAATTTGTTAATTAGTCATCTTTTCGAGTGGATATGAATAGACATTATTGTACCTAGAGTGTATCAAAAACAATAATACGTTTATGAAAAGTATAATCTTCTTCGTTCTTAAGCCTTCTTAAAGCTAATTACGTCTTCGTGGTAATACTTTTTCAATAAATGTTGAAAAATAATTAAAATCCACTTAGATGGAAGTTACTGATAGTTATTTCCCTCTACTATATTTCGATTTATCCGTCTTCTTCTCTATTTTTAACAACAAAGGAACTACAATCTATTTTTGCTAGATATAGGAGATTTCTAAGGGAGGCTTACGTGTGCCTATTGTTAAGAATGGGGACTCAAAAGCTTCACAGAAGAACACTGGCGAATTACATGAAGAGCTTGAGATGTTAAAAAAGCTCAAGTATAAGATAAAAGAAGAGGCTGAAATAAAACTAAAAGCAAGAATCATTAAGGATCTGGAGAGTGCTTACCTAACAACTACTGATTGGGAAGTTAAAGAAAATGCTAATGTGAATAGGTCATACGGTGCTTTTATCGGATATTTGTTTGATAAAATTTTGAAGAATCCTCTAATATTGTCTACGTACCTACCTAGCGAGGCCGTATCTGAGCATTTTGAAGGCAGTATCCATATTCATAAATTACCGCATTCATTATTCATTCCCTATTGTGCTGGATGGTCTCTATCCAAAATATTGAAAAAAGGACTTGATACACCTACAGTCATATCTAATCCGGCAAAACATCTTGATACAGCAGTGTCTCATCTAGTGAATTTCTTTTTCCTAGCAGCCCAGGAGTGGACTGGGGCGCAAGCAGTAACTGCTTTTGATCTTTACATGGCACCTTTTGTTAGTCATGATAAAGTGGATGGGAAAGCTATAAAACAAGCACTTCAGCGAATGGTCTTCGAGCTTAATTACCCAAGTAGAATAGGGTATCAAAGCCCGTTCACGAACATCACAATAGTGCTTGATACAGTGCCTGAATTCTTGGAAGGAGATGCCTACGTTGGAGGAAAGAGAGTTGGATCGTTAGGGGACTATCTTAACGAAGCCATAATGTTATCGCGAGAATTGTTTAATCTATATCTTGAAGGAGATGCTCGAGGCCAACCATTTACATTTCCCATAATCACAATGATGCTGACCAAAAATTTTGATTGGAATGGTTCTCGGTGGGACGGTTTAACGGATCTATTCTTCGAGGTTTTATCTAGGAGAGGTTCTTTCTATCTTCTAAACGGTTACTCAACAGATGTTTCAGGATTATATGCTATGTGCTGCAGATTAACGATCGATGCCAAAAAAGCATCAATGTTCAATGGTTTCAAACTTATCAAAGAAACGGAAGAAGAAGTCTATGACGCTTTGAAGAAGTCACGACGAGGTTGGGGTATATGGGCTCTTCCTGACGCTACGGGAAGCATTGGTGTTGTGACAATAAATCTACCAAGATTAGCCATTGAGTCAGAAGGTGATTTGGATAACTTTTATGATCTTCTTTATGAAAAGCTAGAGATAGCACGAAATGTATTGTTATATTGGAGAGAAAAGTACCAAAAGAGTATTGAGAATGGATTACTACCACTAACCAAAATTTACATAGGTAGTCTCGTAGGACACTTTAATACCTTTGGTGTAATAGGTTTGCCAGAAGCATCTATGAACATTTTAGGTGAGCCAGATCCATGGAGTTCTAAAAGAAGAGCACGTGAGGCAATCTCTGTGACGAAAAATATTGTGAGAACGATTCGAAAAATTGCTGAGGAGTATGAGGAAGAAGATGGTTACCTATACAATGTTGAGGAGGTCCCTGGAGAAAGTGCTGGTTTTAGATTAGCTCTTTCCGATTATAATAGGTTTAGCGATTTAGTGAAGGCTGGTAAAGCAATTATTCCGATATTCATGGGTAAACCGTTCTACAGCAATAGCATTGTGCCTTACTATGCAGACATACCCCTTACTCGTAGAGTAGAGTTAGAAGCAGAGGTTCAACGAGAATTTACTGGAGGAGTAATGCTTCATCTATTTATGCACGAGGCAATCGATCCTAAAGCTCTAAAGAAACTTGTCTATAACATAGTCACACGCACGAAGATAGTTTATTTCAGTATAACTCCATCGATTAGCGTTTGTAAAGAGTGTGGTTGGAGAGGAGTGGGAATACACTATAAGTGTCCCAAATGTAATAGCCGCAGAATGGACATATGGAGCAGAATTGTTGGGTATTACAGACCGATAAGAACATGGAATGACGGTAAGAGAGTCGAGTTTAACTTCAGAATACACTATGGAGCCAAAAAGAGATTAAGACCAGTGGATACTCTGGAAAATAGCTAGATCTTTTAAGCGATTTAGAGTTACATTTTTTAACAACTTAAATTTATTATCAATTTATCTTGGTTTTAGAGCTGTATAACTTTATTTGGGTTATTTTCTGATGTTTACGACCATAGTTCTAGGATTGGATCTGGCAGGAAGCGAGAAAAATACTACTGGTTATTGTGTGATACTTAATGATGTTATAGAGGATTTTGGTGCAGTTTTCTCAAACCAGGAAATAATGTCTCTCGTGAATAAATGGAGACCCAAGCTCGTAGCGATTGACGCTCCTCTGAATTTTCCAAAAAAAGGTAATTTAAGAGATTGTGATCTCTTAATGAAGCAGATAAATCTAAATCCATTACCACCAATGCTCCCTGGTATGAGAATGCTCGTTAATAGAGCCATGTGGCTTGTTAAGGAGCTTAAGAATAGGGACATAGACTATATCGAGGTTTTCCCAGCGGGAGCACTAAGATTTTTAGGTTACGAGAAAAAACCAAAATCCATTGCTGAGCGTTTGAGGATTGTTAAAGAATTAATGCGCATCTTTGCTCTAAATATAAAGAGGTATCCGGCCAGACTATTACCAGACATATTTGATGCAATCATATGCGCTATAACTGGTTACGCATATATTAATGGAGATTATATTGAGATAAAGGGAGAAGAGTGTAGAGTGATATTTCCGACACTGCCTATGGATCAAACTAAGAGCTAAAATATTTATTAAAGATTAGTTTGTGATGTTCTCTTGGGATCATGCCACATGTAGGGCCATGAGAAACCTCTCTTGGCATCTTCGTATTCGAATACGAATACATCTCCCTGGTTATCCCATATTACTAGCTCGTTTTTATAATCTCCGTCAACATCGGCTATATTGATCATGAATCCAGGCTCATGTAAACCCTCACTGAAAATGTTTGAGAGATCTTCAATATAGAGGATTTTTCTCTCCTTAAACGAGTAAACAGCGAATTTAGCTTCGTAATCCCATAATCCTGTGGTCGTCTTAACAAGAATTACCTCGGGATATTCCTCATCTAAGGTGTTTAAGGGGGTTAAGAAGGCCCATAATCCTTTATTAAAAGGCTCCTGGAAAACGGTGCTTCCGTTTAAAACTGATACTGCTATAATCCAGGTATAGTCCTTAACGCCAAAAAATGTTTGCTTCTTACCAAATTCGATAAAGACTATTTCGTGCGTACCGTCATTGTTAATATCCATGATGACAGCTGGTCCAAAGAAATATCTATTCTTGACCCACCAAGCAATCTTACGTTGCTTTACACTTATTGCTAATAATAACCATTCCTCTTCTTGTTCCTTCTTAGTAATTGCTCTGACGAAAACATAGACGTCATCACCAACACTTGTTACGCCTAAGACATAGTCAAATAATAAGGATGAGTTATAATAGTACCAACTATTAGTTATGTTCAGTAAGTTGATAGCAATAAACGAGTGCCCATTATTTCCCAGGAAGAATATGAAAGGCTTCTTATCCACATAATATGCACACCATCCAAGGAAACAGTTCGAACAACTCCATTTTTCTACAGATATATTCCTGATAAGAGCTAGATTGGAATAATTATACACCAAGAAGGTTCCTTGGTAGTAGAGAACAATATCCTCCAAATTATCCTCATTTGCGTCAATTATTGTGAAGAAAGTCGATTCTTGGCTGTCTGGTAAATTCTTTCTAAGCAGTAGCGACCCATCATCATCAATAATTATTAGGAAGTGGCCGCGCAACAAGACAATACATTCGCCCCTATCATCTGAGTCTAGATCATAAATGTACATATATCCCAAGTAACCTACTCCACCATTCCCTGGACGGGTTCTGATCGAATATACCGTTGATGCGTTATACGTCCAGAGAATTTTTCCAGTAGCACCATTAAAACCTTTAATCACCACCTTGTTGCTTGTGAAATCAGTTACAGCAACTATGTCATTAATACTATCTCCACTAATGTCCCCAATGGCAGGCCAAATGCTGAGAGTCTCCCAAGAAAACCAATCAGAATAGTCAGACTTGTAGTGCCATTTAATAATGAAATGTTGCTTTCTAGAGGAAAAAAATAAAATAGATATATAGGAAGTAGATAGAAGAAGTATAACGATGACTGCTGGAATAACTTTTCTTCTCAATTCGGACAAAGATATCACCTCAATTATACTGAGATTTCTAGACTTATATTTTCAGTAACTATGTCTTGGAAATAGAAATAATATCTACCTGGATACGGTCCACCGATATACACGCTTCCTAATTTACCCCATGTGATTTTTCCTGACACTACTATAGAACCCGTCGTTCCATGAGGACTCCATATAAACAAGTATCCATTGATTACCCAATGTGCGAAATTCTGGGAAGGTGGTGTAGACGCGTACGAATAAGAACTTGTGGGATAATGCCATCTTACATAGATTTCTTCATTAGAACTCAAAACATAATCTCCTTCTGAAATCATTGAGCCTACTTCATAAGCTGCTTCTAAAGCCACTAATAATAGATTTAAAAAAAAACAAATTGCAATTAAATGCTTCTCATGCTTCTTCATAGCTTATCGCCCTTCGATTTATTTTTATTTCTCCATATGATACACTACTCAATATTATTTACTCTTTATTATCACCTTATTAAGATTTTTGGCTTTGTTTCAGATTCATTTCTTTTTAGCCTAGTTTTTGTCAGTTAACGCCTTTCCCATAGTTCTGTATAAAGGCGTCTTTTATAAGTAATATCTTGTACTACTTGCGATAATGTCAGAGAAAAAGCATCTCCAAGAAAATACACTAGTTGGACGGCTTTGTTTCAAATTTATCTCTTTTCTCAGCCCAGTTCTCGCCAGTTAATGGCTTCTTAGTGGCTTTGTGGTGGGGGCGCCTTTATAGGTATTATAGTCGTATTACTTGCGACCACACCAGAAAAGAGGCGCCCCCGATGAAGATATGCTGGCTCGGCAAGTTTATAATTGTTAAGGCTATTTATAAACTGGCTAGGAAAAGCCTGCCTAAGCAGAGAAAGAGAAGAGGGACCGAAGAGATATGCC
>Ga0180301_10000195_pt1 | contig 46191 bp, 57 predicted proteins | sample GuaBasSediGuay16_FD_121797 | JGI IMG/M metagenome (GOLD analysis project Ga0180301, IMG submission 121797) | Subseafloor sediment microbial communities from Guaymas Basin, Gulf of California, Mexico - Guay16, Core 4569-2, 12-15 cm | ecosystem: Environmental > Aquatic > Marine > Hydrothermal... | reverse complement strand
TCTACCATATAACCTCTAAACCAATACTTTTAGCTACATAAGTTAAGTCCAAGTCCCCAGTAACTATGGGAAACTTTCTTCTTGAAACATAAGCTATAATTGTGGAGTCAATAATGCTTAATGACCTATGCTTAAGCCTTTTATCATCAGAGCTTTTAAGTACGGCATCACCTTTTACCTTAATTTGAGACGCCATAATGTAGTCTTCTATGTCTAAGGTAGCTAATGTAAAATAAAGCCTCAAATATGTTACTACTTCATCTAATGACTTAAACACAGGAAGTCTGCCTTTAAGTCAATGCACAATATACTCATAAACTACTGTTTGCGGAAGAAGACCCACTACATTTCCCCTTCTAATCTCCTCTAAGACCTTTACTGCATTATTTCCAACTTCACCATAAGCTATAGCTAGTAAAGCATAAGTATCAATAACTACTTTCTTCTTTCCCAAAACCTTTCTTCCTCTCTATCTAATTCAAGCTCTGCCTCTTCAGCAGAACCTAAGCCCTTACACGATCCCCAAACTTTATCCCATAAATCTAATGGTTCAAGTATTATCTTTCCATTTTTAACATATATTTTAAGAAGCATTCCTTCAAATATCTTAGCTTTTTCCCTAATATCCTTAGGTATAACTATTATTCCTTTCTTATGAACCCTTACTGTAAACATTTATCTCACACGAAAGAAACTTACAAGTTTATCTAATTACTCAAAATCTATCTGATAAGTTAATATAATGTTTGAGAAAACATAAATACTGCAATTTCCGGTGGACAATTAAATCTTATTGGTAAAATACTTGTTCCAATACCTTTACTTACATACATTGTAGTGTTCCCTACTTTGTAAAGCCCGGACACGTAGTTCCTAAACTTCTTAGGTAAAGGTACAAAAATAGGTCCTACTAAAGGTAAAACTATTTGTCCACCATGAGTGTGTCCTGAAAGCACAAAGTCTGTATTGCCCTTTGCCCTATCTATTATCTGCGGTGAATGTGCTAAAAGAACCCTAATACCGAAGGTTCCGTTAAGAGCCTTACTTAAATCATCATATCCAATGTATGGATCATCAACGCCGACTAAGTAAAAGCCTTTCTCTAACTCAATATTTTCATTAATTAAAACCCTAACTTCACCTAAGGATTCAACTTCACCTTTAAACTCCTTTAGCGTAGAACCTAAGCTCCAATGGTCCCAATTACCCCAGACAATAAATACTGGTGCTATCTTCGAAATTTCCTCAATAAATTTTAAAGACTCTTCTTCGGCTTCACTTTTAGAAACAATATCACCCGTAATAGCAATTACATTAGGCTTTATACTTTTAACAATTGAAACAGCATTACCATAAACTATGTTGTTGGAAGAGCCAAAGTGTAAGTTAGAAATATGGGCAATACAAAAACCACTAAGTTCCTCAGGAATATTCTTTAAGGAAACATTTACCTCGCTTTTAACAACAATAAAGCCAGGCTCGACAATTAAGGCATCTATGAAAGGTAAGCTTAAAGATAGGCCAAGTAATGTAAGAAATCTTCTACGAGTAATATTAAAACGCATATTAGCAACTCCTCTTACAAAGATGTTTGATGCTACAATTTTACATGTTCTTCAACCAATCTTCACACCATATTTTATTTTAAGGGATGTTTAAGAGCTTCAATACGGTATGGTGTTGTTATTCGATGGGATAGTAAAAATGTGTTTTCTGAGCTAATGATGTAATATCCTTCTTAGAAACCTTCTAATTAAATTAGTAATCTTAGTTATGAAACTTGCTCCCTCATATTCTCCAACATCTGCATTGTCAACAGCCTTTTTAACCACAACATATTGTGGTGTTGAAGCCAAAGGTGAAGGAATGTGAACTCTATACACTACCTCATTTCTCGTTTCCACCTTAAACAAGTCAGTATGTCTCCTATACTTCTCATCAACCATATTTTCCACATTATAGATTTATGCTGTTGGAACCTTAAATATACTTATGAAGATTTTAAACGGTTATTATTGTAAGCTTTTTCGTATAAGATTTTCAATTTCAGAGAGAAATCTTATGGTTTTATTAACGAATTTAAGAATACTTGTAGCTTCCTCTTTGCTAAACAACTCACTAGCTAAACTCATTCTATAAGCTAACTCTAATTTTTCAAAAAACTCGCTGTTTTCATCAACGTATTTTTTCAGAGAAACTTCAATATTCCTTGTTGGAGCTAATGTTATTATTAAGCTTTTTAACCTACGTGTTACAGGTATTGCTCCATATATTTCTAAGTGAAGAATTTCGAGAAAAGTATAAAGAGCTAATGAAGCATTATGGACAGCCATAGTGTACATATCTTCATTAAACATTTCATTAGCTAATAATAAAAGATCTTTAACCTTACTTCTCATGCTATCTAAATTAGCTTGAATATCCGTTTCCCCCCCAACGCTTCTAAACTATCTTTATTGCTTTCTTAACATGCTTCCAGTACCATTTTGCTTCATCCTTAGTTATTAAGTGTATTTCGAATGGATGTGCTAATGGTAAATTTGCTTTCTCCTCTATTTTAGCTATAATTTCGGCTCTTCCCTTACTAGATAATGGTATACTATTGCTTATTACTAGAACATCTACATCGCTTCCCCCGGTCCATTCATTTTCAACTACGCTGCCGAAAACATATACTTCACATTCACCCAGTATTTCCTTACATACATTAGCTATTTTGGAAACGAATTCTCTCCATTTTTCAATCATTCTTCTTCTTTCAAATCCTACTTCAAAGATTTCCGACAAACTCTATCAACTCCTTAGCGAACACGATTAGTTCCTCTGTTTCTTCACGCTCATATTTTCTAAATAAGTATCTTGAAGCTATATATGCTTCTTCAAGCCTGATAAGTAAGGACCTATTCTTTCTCATGTAACTAGATATTTTCTCTTCAACTTTAAGAATTCTTGCTAAGATTTGTAAGAGATCTCTTATAGAGTATGTTCTTGGAACTTCTCCTGTTAAAACGAAAACCTTGTACTTTAAAAAGAGTTGAGCGGATTGTTCAGCTAAGAAAGCAGCTAAATCGTAATCCCCCTGAAGATAAGTGCTTCTCTGAAGCATTAAGCATTTTTAAAGCTCTTTCCTTCAAAATTTCTGCTTCTCCCTTTCTAACCATAGCTTAAACCGTGTAATCACTTTATCTCGAATGTAAAATTTATTGCCAAATTGATATAAGGTTATTGATTTAAAATTAAGTTTCGTTTATGGAAAATACTTTTTTCTGAGAATCACAATATAGAAATAAGACTACATTACCAAAGTTCTTTCTTTTGGTGTTGTTTACATGCCTGTTAGAATTGAGGATTTAGTTCCGAAATGGGCTAGAAAGTTTTATGGTAAAAGGCTTAGAAGCTTAAAAGACCTATTTGGTGTTGAAAAACCTATCATAGGTATGGTTCACCTAATGCCTTTACCGGGTTCTCCAGCTTATGAAGGATGGGATATGAACGTTATTGTGGAGAATGCTTTGAGAGACGCTAAGGTTCTTGTAGAAAACGGTGTTAACGGGTTAATTGTTGAGAACATGTGGGACTTACCTTACTTTGTAGGTAGAAATGTTCCGCCAGAGGAAATAGCAGCGCATGCTGTAGCAGCTAGGGAAGTTGTTAAGTCAGTAAACGTCCCCGTAGGAATAACGGTTATTCATAATGGTGGAAGAGTTGCTTTAGGTATAGCTAAAGCCGCTGGAGCTAAATTCATAAGAGTGTGCTTATACACTGGAGCAATGGTTTGGGATACCGGAGAATTCGACCATGGAAACGCAGCTGAACTTATGAGGCTTAGAAAAGCCCTTTACGCTGAAGACATAAAGTTCTTCGCTGATGTATATAAGAAGCATGCGGTAATGTTTCCAGGAATAGACCCTAAAACGCATGCTACATGGACGGACTTTTACATGGCAGATGCAGTAATAGTTACAGGTAAAATGACAGGTTCCCCGCCGGATCCGGAACTTGTAAGAGTGGTTAAGGAGGTTGTTGGGGAAACACCTGTACTAATAGGTAGCGGGCTTAACCCTGAAAATGCTAAGGAACTACTAAAATATGCTGATGGAGCAATTGTTGGAACATATTTTAAAGTTAAAGGTTTAACTCAGAACCCTGTTGATTCTGAAAGAGTAAGGAAGCTCATGTCAATTGTTGAGGAAATAAGGAGGGGATTACATGGGTAAGCCTAAAGTGCTAATATTTGGTGACTTAAACTTAGATATCGTTTTTGAAGCACCAAAACTACCGTCTCTAGGCGAATTTGTTAAGGCAAAAACAATGAAGCTCTTATCGGGAGGAGTTGGAGGAAATATAGCTCATAACTTAGCATTACTTGGAGTGGAACCCTATATTTTAGGTGCTGTCGGAACAGACATTTTCGGAGACATGATAATTAATGATTTAAAGAGAGTAAGTGTTAAAACAGATTTCGTAAGAAAACACCCTGGATCTTCAGGAATAATGTCTATTTTCGTTTATGGCGGAGAAAGAACAATGGTTGGTCATAGGGGGACAAACGAGTATAACACTGTTACTGAAGAAGTATTGTCTAAGATTCCTGAGTTCGATTACATACATGTTTCAGGATATACGTTCTTAAACATAGATAATGGCTTTTCAACGCTTAAAATACTTGAAGAAGCACGAAAACATGGAATACCTTCAAGCATAGATTTAGAGGGTGTTGCCTCCCTAAGTAGGGAGAAAATTAAGGAGCTTAAGGGAAAAGTAGACTACATTATGCTTAACGATTTCGAAGCACAGACACTCTTAAGAGCGACACATGTAGAACTAGATAAGCTAAGGGACTTAGCAATAGGGGTTTTAGGGGCAAAACATGTCTACTTGAAAATGGGTTACAAGGGAAGTATGGCTATAACATCGGAGAAAACAGTGTTTAAACAAGCACATAAAATAACTCCGAAAGACACAACCGGGGCTGGTGACGCTTTTGATGCTGGAGTAATATATGGACTATTAAATAATTTATCGTTAGAAGATACGCTCTTACTAGCGAATTCCTTAGGAGCTTACACATGCTTATTTATAGGTGCGAGACCTCCACTAAGTAAACTAGATCTTATAACGAAGTTTCCTGAATTAAAAAATATTCTGAAACTATGAAGACCCTTATTTAATGGTAATAACGTAATTAATCCACCTATATTTTCCTTGCGAAAATGCTTCCTACATAGCAAAGGATGAGTGTATGACTAAAACATCGATTTGTTAATAAGTAAACATTTTTAGATAAATACGTACTAGTTGTTGACGGAGGCGCGGTTAGAGCTATGGTTCTTATTGAGGAAGTACTGAGCGACTACTGTATTGGTAAAACCGTTGAGCTTAAAGGGTGGGTTTATAGGAAGAGAAGCGTTGGCGGGAAAATATTTATTGTTCTTAGAGATTCAAGCGGCATAATACAGTGCGTAATAGATAAGGGAACTGTGGATCATGAATCATGGCGTAGTGCTGAGAAAATAACTAGGGAAAGTAGCTGCATAGTTGAAGGTACTGTAAGGAAGGAGCCACGTGCTCCAGGAGGCTATGAGATAAAAGTTTCAAAATTCAGAACAGTAGGGCTTTCAGAATGGTTTCCAATTAAGGGAACTGAAGGAGTAGATTTCCTTTTAGACCATAGGCACTTATGGATTAGAGCACGTAAAATGCAAGCAATAATGAAAATTAAACACACCGTTTTAGAAGCCAGTAGGGAGTATTTCACACGTAATGGCTGGTGGGAAGTCACTCCTCCAATACTTACTGGTTCTGCTTGCGAAAGCGGTGCAACACAGTTTGAAGTAAACTATTTTGGACAAAAAGCATACTTAAGCCAAAGCGCCCAACTTTATCTTGAAGCTCTAATCTATAGTTTAGATAAAGTATGGAGTCTTACACCTTCATTTAGAGCTGAGAAATCACGTACTAGAAGGCATCTTGCAGAATACTGGCATTTAGAAGCTGAAGCAGCATGGTATGACATGGAAGATATGATGAAAGTAACTGAAGAATTAGTCTCTTACATTGTAAGTAAGGTTCTTGAGGAAAGGGAGGAAGAACTTAAACTATTGAAAAGAAACGTTAAGCCCTTGGAAATGGCTCTTGAAACACCGTATCCAAGAATAAGATATGATGAAGCAATAGACATTCTCCAAAAGAAAGGTGTTAAAATAAGTTGGGGAGAAGATTTAGGAGCAGATGAGGAAAGAGTTCTTACGGAAGAATTTGAAAAACCATTTTTCGTAACACATTTCCCAAAGGAAATTAAGGCATTCTACATGAAACTTGACCCTAAAGACTCAAGGATAGTGCTGGGATTCGACATGCTAGCTCCCGAAGGGTACGGTGAAATAATAGGAGGTAGCGTTAGAGAAGACGATTATGAAACATTGTATAAGAGAATATTGGAAGTAGGGCTTAGTCCTAAGGAGTATGAATGGTACCTTGACCTTAGAAAGTATGGTTCAGTACCTCACTCAGGATTCGGATTAGGTATTGAAAGAACTGTTATGTGGGTTGCCGGCCTCGAGCACATAAGAGACGCTATACCCTTCCCGAGGTTTAGGGAAAGAATTTACCCATAAAACATACACAGTTATGATGTTAAACTTTCAGTTATGTGTCGAAAACATTAATTCTCGCGTACCATCTAAATTTTCGTTTAGGGCTACCGAGTGCATGTAATAGTTGCTGGAGGCCCATGTACAGGGAAAACAACATTAGTTAACAATCTCAAATGCGAACTTTCTAGAAGAGGTTACTCTGTCTATGTTATAAGAGATTGGGCTAGGGAAATAATTAAGGAGCAGAAGGAATCTGGTGGAGAAATTCTCCCCTGGAAAAACAGAGTTGCTTTCGAAATAGAGGTTATAAAGAGACATACTTCTGAATATTCTAAGCTTGAAAAGTACGATGTAGTTTTAGAGGATGGAGGCCCATTTTTAGCTCTCTCCTATTGCAAAGTAGATAACGTTAAACTCCCTAGCGAATGGGTTCAATACTTAATGAAGTTTAAGGACAAAGTAGACATTGTCCTAATTACTGATGAACTCAGCGAATACTTTATCGATAGGGAGAGATGGGAGAATCTGGACTACGCAAGAAAAGTTCATTACGAAATAATTCTTCAACACCTAGAGCTCTTCGGAAGCAAAGTGTACTTCATAGGGGCAACAGATAATCCCGTAAAGAGAGTTAGTAGAGCTTTGGAAATAATATTAGCAAACATGAGGAAGAAACTACAAAGGTAAGTGTTTACCCATTTTCTCCATAATCCTCTTCTCTAAAACTTCAACCCACCATGGAACCCTAATTTTCTCAACAACCCTGTCTTTAGTGTAGGCTTTAATGTCGAGGACAGGTGTTCCATCAAACAAGTCAAGCCCTTTAACATATAGGAACCTACCCTTCCTTTTAACAAGCTCAACAATACTTAACCCTATAGGATTAGGCCTATGCGGAGAATCCGTGCAGAAAACACCAACTTCGGGAACATCGTCTATTTCAATACCAAACCTTCTAAGTCTCCTATGTTTAACCTTGAGAACCTTCCTATGCTCCTCAGAAGTCTTGTGAAGAAACACAACTAAGATTATATGAGAAAAACCCTCAATACCTTCTAACCCTTCTTCATACTCTTGAAACACCTCAACAACTCCTTCAACACCTTCCCAACTATTTTTGACCTCTTCATCGCTCTTATCAACATGAATTATTCCTATAGGTTTTAAAGCAATTTCCATAGTTATTACCACTATTTTATCCAAGTCACCTATTTTTATAAGTATTTTATATGTTAACTTATCTAAGAGTATTAGTTAGAATAATTGCACATTTAAGTAATAGTAATTCTCCTTTCTACTTCATAAATTGTTTTCTCGTTCTCCGTCATTAACTTCACAGTGACTATGTGTTTACCGCTGGTCAGCTGAGACGCTTCGGTTACAGACTTAAGACTTAAGACTTACTACGTTTAAGCCTTCACATATTAACGTGTTATTGATAACCCACTTTAGTGATGCTATAGGGTAGTTGTCAATGCTTACACTTACTAAAGACTCAACTGAAAGAGGGTAATCTATTGCTAACACTATTTCTCTTCGACTAGCGTTAATGATGCTAACACTTATTTCACCATGCATATCTGAACTGTACTTTATGTCTTTATGAAACACTATCTCCAATACTATTTCTGTTGATGTTCTATTGTGCTTCTTAAATACTAAGTGATAATGGTAATATGGATTGGAAGGATCTATGAGATATATAATGCCGCGATCTTCTTGATACGCTGCACCCTCCATCCTTAATCCATAATATGTGTTTTTAGCTTCAGTAATTAACTTATTCTTGCTTTAACTAGTACCTCCCGACTATAAGGTACGTTAATATATCTTAACTTTTCAGGAAGAATTACAGTTACCCAGAGGAAAGACTCGCCTATCATGCTAGTGTTTAAAATACATGTAGCTTCAGTTTTCTCATGAAAAGATAGAGACTTATTTAAACGCTTATTGAAGTCTAAAAGATAAAGATCTAGCTTAACAGCTACGTTACTTAATGGACTATGAAATTTTATGTGGATAGGATTGTATTTTTCTATATTAATAAATTTAGTGAAGTCCTTGGTCAAACTTATGTAGCGCTTTATAGCCTCATAATATTTCTCTTCAGCGCTTCCCCCTAGCAAGTTAGTGGCATAAATTATTGAAAACAATATTACAAACACTACTATGGCAATTGCGGCAACAAATTTTTTGAAACCACTACACCTACCTCATTTCCTACAAACTATATTTTAACTAGAGAATACATATTTCTAACTATTTAGCAGGAAAAATGCATAGATTTGAGAGATAATATATAGTTTTAAACGAAATTCCTCTAAATTAATGTAAGCTTTCCAAGAATTCTCCTATCCATAAGTTTACTTACATTTATACTGTACATTAACTTACGGTGAAAAGCTCTTATGAAGAATAATGATCTAAGTTATTTCATGGATAAAGAGAGAGTTTTTCGAGAAATATGGTCAACAATTAATGTTAAGGGTAAGGTAATTGTTGATTTCGGTATTGGTGAATCTACAGAGTTTCTTATCAAGCTTGGCGCTAAAGTCATAGGGGTCGACAATGACATTGGGAAAATAGTTAAGTACTCTAGGCTCAATATCCCACTCATTAAATGCGATATTTTGGAATTCCCATTTAAAACTAGGGTAGCTGATGTTTCCATATTCTCATTCATCCTTCACGAAATAAACCCTAAACACCATGTTAACGCTATTAGAATTGCCAGGAAAATTTCATTTGAAATAGTTGTTATTGAACCTTCTCCTAAGGGTTGTAAAGCATATGCTGAGTATGCTAAACTTTGGAGAGAAGCAATGCGTAATGTAGGGTTATTTGAAGAATATAGGCCTTTGAAATACTGGACTAAACTTATTGAGAAAGGAGGTTTCGAAATACTTAAGGTTAAAGTTGTTAAATGGAAAGCAAAAATACCTAACAACGTTCTCGAAGAAATATTTACTAGGGATGCTGAAGAGTGGAGAAGGCTTGGTGTAAGGGAGGGATATATTAGGAGGCTCCTCCAACTTCTAGAATATGCTAAAGAAAAGGGTATGAAATGGTCTAACATCTACGTAATAGTAGGTAAGCGTTAGCGAAGGTGTTCAAGACTGAGACGTAAGAGAGGGATTAAGCCTAAAGCAGTATTCAACATCGTGAAGTCTCTTTACAAGAAAATTTCCTCAGCTAAGGAAATAACTGTAGTTTTCAAACCAAGTAGAAAGAGTAGTTCAGTTTCATCCTTACCTTTCAGTAAAAAAGTAAAAATAACTTTAAACACTAACCCGGAAGAACTTATTAGAGAAACAAATATTTCCCAAACAATTCTCTCATTAGCTTACGGATACACGGGAAACATTTCTAACTTAGCAGGTTTAGTTGTAGCATTAGCAATTTTCATAGCAACGATACTTTCAAACATAGCTAGTATTTCACATATTGAAGGCTACCTTATGGCTTTAATTACAGGGTCACTGGTATCTCAAGGAATAACAGCTTTGAAACACGCTAAAAGAGCATATTCTGAAGAAACAGTAAAGCTGCACATGGAACTTTACAGTTTAAACATGGAGTATAAGCAAATGGTTTCAACAATAACGCACATACTAAAACACTCAGCAGAGGCTCTAATAAACAAGAAACACAGTGGAACATTATTATTCCAACGCAAAGTATTCAGGTACATGGTGAATGTGAAAGAAAACACTGTGAAGTATGTTCAAATATGAAACCTAGAGAAGCTTAAATACTATATTAAGTCTCGGTTCCAACTCCCTAATTACTTCGAAATGCTTGTCAAGAGTAACTAATGTGAAACCGTTATTGAATGCAATAGCTGCTATTAAAAGATCTACAGCTGGTAATGGTCTCCCATATTTACGTAACTTCGCCTGCCACTTAATTGCTAGAATATAATCCTTCTTCGAAGGATAAATTATTGTAGACACTTTAGGGATGACTGGAGGATACTCTATTGCTGTAAATATCGTTATAGCTCCTGGGATGAACTTTAACTTCCTCGAAGCCAATAACTCTATTACTGCGCTTGTGTCGTAAATTTTGTTCTCTTCCATTCGTCCTCAACCATTCTCCTGTAATAATCCCATTCCCTGTGTTCTTCTAAAACCTCTAATTCGGAAGAACTTAAACCAAGCCTCCTAAGAAGCTCAGTAGATGTTTCCTTAAGCCTTGTTTCCTCAAGTTTTTCAATATACTCCTCAATAGCCTTCCTAACAACCTCACTCCAGTTAATTTCCTTAAACCTCTTCATTTTCTCATATAGCTTCTTAGGAATTCTAACGCTAAACATGACATTTTCCAAAGCAACCACATTATTAATACATGTATTGGCATGTATATAAATGTAGTTTAAGTTAAAACCTTAGTAGAGCCAATTAAGCATAGTGCTCTAAAATACTATTATTTTAAGTAGATGTAACTACTGCCTAACTTATTGTATGCAAATACTTTCGTTTTGAAGTTTCTAAGGAAATTTGCTATGTCCTTCAGTATTTTAATGTTTCCATGTAGATGCATTGGAATTATAAGTTTTGGTTTAAGTTCTTCTATTATATAAAATACTCCCCCGAGGTTTTCACATATTTCACATACATCGATGAATGCTATGTCAAGTTCTCCTACATCATTCCTTACTTCACGTATTGTTTTTGAAAAAACATTCCACACTAGCTCACCTATTACAGATGGTAACTCCTTTCTTCTCCAATCGGCGTTATCTCCTGCAAAATAGATTTTTATGCCACCTATTTTTAGAAGGAATGATACCCCTAGATCACTACTACCATAGGCTTTACCTTCTATATCCCATATTTCAAACTTGACTCCCTCATTTACGACTAAACATTCATTCAAGCACTTCTCTGATTTTTCAGCTACATCAGCTGAAACTATACATTTAAACTCTTTAGCTAGAGTTCTGAATTCTAAAAGTTCCTCTGAAAAGTGGTCTAAATGTGAATGCGATATTAGAATTGCAAGTTTCTTACCAATAACTTTTCCTTTAACATATTCCCTTGCTCTATTGCTGATTATTTCTGGGTAGTCAAAAAGTATGATTTTATCATTCCATTCTATGATGAAGCAGTTGTGGAAAACATATGTTATTTTCAGCTCCATATTGCTCATTCCTGTAATGTTTATAGTGTTTTCGGACAAAATATTTTCTTAAGGTGAAAAAATGGTTGAAAACGAATTCTTAAGGTTCTTACTTACTAGGAGGAGTATTAGGAAGTTTAAGAAGAAACCTGTTGATTTAAACTTAGTTTTAAAAATACTTGATGTCGCAAGGTATGCTCCTAGCGCTAAGAATTTTCAGCCATGGGAATTTATTATTGTAACAAATAGGGAAATTAAGGATAGGCTTGCGCAAATACATAGATGGGCAAGCCCCATTAGAAAAGCTCCTTTAGCAATAGTTGTTATTTGCGATAAAAATGTTTCACCAATATCATACCAGGTTGAATGCGCTAACGCAGCAATGTACATTATGCTTGCAGCTCATGCTTTAGGATTAGGTACTGTCTGGATACAGGCTCTTAGGAATGTAAGTGAAATTCAGGAGCTTCTGAAAATACCTAAGGAGAAAATTCCAGTAGCAATTTTAGCTATGGGATGGCCTGATGAAAAACCTGAACCTAGACCTAGAAAACCCCTTAAAGAAATAGTTTACGAAAACCTCTATGGCAGGAAAATAATGGGTTAGGAGAGTTACTTAAAATGGATTAAGTGGATTACTCCTCATTTATTATTAAGGAAAGGCGATGTTGGGAAATATGTTCTATTGCCTGGAAATCCTAGGAGAGCAAAGTTAATAGCTAAAATGATGAATGAAGCAAAGCTTATTTCAGAAAATAGGGAATTCACCGTATACACTGGTAGCTATGATGGAGTAAGTGTTTCTGTAGCTTCCACTGGAATTGGAGGGCCTTCTACAGCTATTTGCTTTCGAAGAACTATTAATTGCTGGAGCAAGAGTGTTTATTAGAGTAGGTACATGTAGTGCATTAAGGAAGGGTATGAAGGTTCCATCAATAGTTCTCTATATGCTGCCGTTAGAATGGACGGTGTAACTAAGAGATATGTTGACCCAGAATACCCTGCTGTAGCAACTCCAGAAATATACATGGTATTAAAAAGGGAGGTAATGAAGCAGAAGGAATTGAAAGTTTATAGTGGAATAGTTGTTTCCGATGACGCATTTTATTTGGAGCAAGAGAAAATCATGTATTGGGCTAAGAGGGGAGCAATAACTGTTGAAATGGAGACTTCAACAATATTTACGCTGACGCAACTTAAGAACGCTATGGCTAGTGTAATACTTGTAGTTGATGGAAATATAGCTGAAGGAACAGGTAAAGCAGTAAAAGGAGGCATTGAAGATAAGGGCGAATATACGGAGGAAATAATGAAAGCTATAGAGTTAGAAATAAGGATAGCGTTAGAGACAATAAAGAAACTTCACTCGAAACTTCAATAATATTAAATTATTTCCTTATCACCTTTTAAACATTAAATTCTCTATGATCCTAAGACCACTTTATCTTCCATCTTTATTAGCACTCATAAGTAAAATTTATGTATATTTTCTGGATAATTTATAGATAAAAAATGGAGTTTTGGTGTATACTATGCGTGAAGTACGTATCGTAGTGCCTGATGAATTAGATAGGGTTTTAGAAGGCGTTATTGCTACAGGGCTTTTCTCAAGTAAAGCTGAGGTTGTTAGAGCAGCATTAATTTACTTCCTAAACATACTACCTACTACAATAGGTAGAGGATACGATGTTAGCAATATTTTCTCTCCTGAAGGAAGGGTTTTACAGTTAGAATATGCTCTTGAAGCTGCAAAGCATGGAGCGCCAGTTTTAGGTATTAAAGCTAAAGATGGAATAATTTTAGCTGCTGGAAAACTTGAAGCATATATAGGCATTTCTAAGAAGGGCCCCTCAAAAATTAGGAGAATAGGCAATGTTCTTGTCGGTTTTACAGGTTTAGGTGGAGATGCAGAATATGTCTACTCTAAAATTAAGCCCCAAGAGAAACCATGGGGAATAGCTAAGGAAATATCTAGGATACTTGAAGAACACGCTGTAAGACATGATGTAAGACCCTTAGGAGTAGTTTTCATTATTGGAGGAATAGAGGAGGAACCTAAACTATATGTTACCGAACCAAGTGGCACTATTTCAGAATACGAAGTTGCATGTTGGGGTAAGGGATATAGTAAAATACTTTCACTAACTGAGAAAGAATACTCACCTAAAATGACTTTAGAAGAAGCAGAAAAATTAGCGGTTAAAGTATTAACCGAAACAGGATGGAAGGATTTAGAAGTAGAAAAATTAAGAACCTAACTTTTTTACTCACCCATTTTCTCTTTTAAAAATATTATTGCTGGGAACACTATTTTTGCCATATCATTAACTCTCCTTATGGCATGCCCTATATCGGGTATTACATGTAGTTCGAAACTCTTATCTTTCTCCTGCAGTAAGCTAACATACTTTAGCACAGGTTTCAAAGGAGTTCTACTATCGTTTTGTGGATGAATTATGCAGAGCGGTGCTTTGAGATTATTAGCATATGTTATTGGCGATCTCTCTTTAAGAATTCCCTTATTGTTAGCGAAAAGTGTTTCAATAAATTTCTTAAATATTGCATCACTTAACTCATACATTTCTTCCCAATCAGTAACTCCTGCACCAGCAACACCACAGCACCAAATATCTGGCTCCCTAACCGTAGCTAGAAACGTCATGTAGCCTCCGTAACTATAGCCCATTATAGCCACTTTAGATGCTAAACCAGCTTCCTTAACGAACTTAGCAGCATATACTATGTCTTTAAGGTCTCCTCCTCCAGGATCTCCTATGTCAAGATTTCTAAATACCTCACCATAGCCTGTTGAACCTCTAAAATTAGGTGCTATAACGTGGAATCCTGTTGCTACAAGGGAAGCTATGAATAAATTCCATCTATTAGGAACTTCCCACCATGGACCACCATGCACGTAAACTACTGTGGGACCAGGTTTTTTAGCAATGTTTGATTCAATAATGTATGCTGGTATTTCTAACCTATCAAATGATTTATACTTCACAAACCTTACATTACCGAATCTTTCCTTAACGTCCTTGGAAAGTTTATTATCGATAATTACCTTTGATTTCCAAGATTTAAGATCCACTTCATATATTCGGAAAGGCTCCGTTAATGAGGAATAGGACAGGTACGCCTTATCATTCAGGAAAGCCATGTTTTCAATGTATCCTTCCGGTATTGGAAGCTCCTTTCCGTCAATAAAAGCTTTAGTTACCCCATTACGCTTACCTATAGCCCATATGATGTCTTTCCCTAACCACCCATAATTTACATGCTCTATCGGAGAAAACTCATAGTAATCCTTAAAGCTAAACTTTGCTTCTGTAAGAGCATTTTCTTCTACATCGTAAATTACGAGCTTCCCATCCTGGCCTAAAGCATTTGTTTCAAAAAGAACCTTTGAACCCATAATTTTGGGTAATTTATTTACACTACCTTCCTTAGGGGTATATACTTTTAACTCTCCCGTCCCAATGTTTAAAATGAATATTTCGTAGGACTTAGGGTTCTTTGCTAATTGACCATAGCCTACAGCGTATTTTCCATTAACATCAGTTATGAAAGCTAACGTATCTAAGTCAATTAGTTTTTCGACTTCACCAGTAAACCATATTGCATATACTGAAACTTTCTTCTCCGTTGAGCCAGTATAAACTATTTTTTCATTATCATATGCTATTCCAAAAATTCTAGTTAGTGGTGCTTTAGGAAGCTTTGCTTCCTCGCCCGTAGCTGTTATTGCATGGATTTCCTGAATTTCCCTACCACCACTAACATCTTTCGTGTAAATGGCTACTGAAGCTCCTTTACGTGGAGTAGCTACACTATGTATTCCCCCTTTAGTGAGTCTTCTTCTCTCCATAGAAACTAAGTCTAAAGCCCATAGGTCAAGTGCCTCTTCTTCCGTGGATGCGTAAATTAGTTTTGTATCAATACATCCCACAACATAGTATGAAGGTGTTCTGACTATTTCCTCAAGAACCCGAAGAATTTCCGTAAACGACATTTTAAGAACACCTAAATTCCATGGTAGAAATAAAATCTAATAAGCCTTCTGCTTTAGCAGAACAAGTTTTAGCTCGCTTACCAACATATTAAGTGATGGTGGCTTAGATGATTAAGCAGGTTTTAGCTACTGCAATGCTGGTCTTAATATTCATGACCGCTTATTTGCCAGCGGCTATAGCTGAAGTAGAAATAGTTAAAGTTGGATCTATAAATTTAAATTCAGATTACTCATTAGCACTATGGAGTGGTGATGGTGAACTATTAGCAATAATAGCTTATTGGGAAAGTCCTTTAACAAAACAGTTTTATTCTAAAATAGGTGTTACTCTAAAAAATGGAACTATTCTTTGGACAACAGATAAGCTTAAAGGCTTTGCTAAAGTTTTATGGAACCCAAATAATAGGGTTTTAGCGGCTGTTCTTAAAGATAGCTTAGAAGACTTCGACATAGTAGTTTATGATGCACTAAGTGGTAAGGTTTTAGGAAAGTATGAAGGTAAGGGTGTTGAAGTAGATATAGCATGTTGGAACCCTGACGGTTCACAACTAACATTTCCTATCTACAATCTAAGCGGTAAGTTTATGAAAATAACTGCTTATAGCGTTAATTTATCCGGGAAGCTGTGGGAAACGGAGAAAATAGAGAGAACCATCGTTTCATGGATTGAATGGAGCCCTACTGGAAAGAGAATAGCTGTTTCAGCGCTTAAAATCTTAGATGAAACAAGCTACAATTCAACATTGAAACACATAATTTACGTTTTAGACTCTAATGGAGAACTTTTATGGAAAAGAGAACTGTTTAAAACAAAAGCTAACACATTGCAAATTGTTTTACCTAAATGGAGTTTAGATGGAGAATACCTTGCAATTGCCTCACTTCACACATCAAATACTGTAGAATTGAAAGTTTACGATGTAGAAGGCAATGTTATTTGGAATAAAACTTTGGTTAAAAACATGGAAAACGTAACATATGCTTCTCTCACTATGGAATGGGGGTCTAATGAGAAACTAGCGTTAGCCATAAGTTACGTTAAGGAAGAAGCTTTTTTAAAGGGAAACATTTTTGTTTTTAATATCCAGGGGGAGCTATTATGGCATAGGACATTTAACTACGTAGTAAACAATGTTCGCTGGGATTATACTGGAAACTTTCTTGCAGCAACATTGCAGTTAAACAAAAACTTCCTTCTGAAAATATTTAACATGAATGGAGATACTGTTTTGGAAACAATAATTCAAGGACCATATGTTGATATATCAAAACAAAACATTCTTGCCATAAGCGGCACAGATAATGTAGTGATTTATAAGCTCTTCAAAAACAAATCCTGGACTATAAAAACATTTAAAACATCGTTTACCACAGATTCTGAAGAAACATTTTGGCAAAGGTCAGTTCTTCCTATAGTACTTGCTATAATCATTGGAAGCCTATTTTACCTTAAGAGAAAAAAAGCAACGCAGCTCATAGGTTAAGAATGTAATGTTGTTAGAGTACTTAATTAAGCATTAGTTGCATATACTATACTATGTAACGTGGAGTGCATAGTTTATGATACTATTTTGGAAAAGAGAAAAACCGTTAGCTAAAGCCTTAGAGTTTCTTGAAAGAGCATTAGCTAAAGTTAAAATTTCTAAGAACATTGTTGAATCGTCAAAAGGGAAAGTAGATAAAATGCTTATTCTTTCAGCTTTTTCAGGATTTCCTGTTTCTTCAAGAGCCATGGCCTCAGTTTATTTCAGCTCAGCTTTAGGTGACGTTAAGAAAGCTATTAAAATCCTTAACAAAACATCTAAGAGCATGTATGACAGCGGAATTTCCGAGATAGTTTCTTCTCTTAAGAGTTTGGAAAAAGAAGAAAACGCAGAAGCGTTTGAAAGAAAACTTGAAGCAATAATTAACAAACTAAGGTTTTTCGTAAGAGTATAAGAAAAAATGTAATTAATGTTATTTGTATACTGTAAGCATAACTAAATTTTCATAGCTAATTTTCTTAGGTTTTTAGCTATTTCCTCAAGTTCAGTTATAGCTTTTTGTAAACGTAATGTTAGAAGTTGTGATGAGCCTGTTTCTTCATGGGCTGTTCTCTCAAGTTCCTCTCTTAGATAATGTATTTTCTTCCTTGTATTATTGATGTTTCTCTTAATCATTTCTTTTTCAACTTTTCTAAGGCTCTTCACTGTTTTCTCAATATCATTAAATGCTGAGTCCATGTATAGGTTAGCTATGTTTCTTGATGAGGCAGGTATTCCTATTATTGCCGACTCCATAAGTAACTTATCAACTCTTTTCCTCTTAGCTACACTAACTATTGTTTTGGCAAATTCTATTTTAACTATGGCAGTCTTTAATCTTTCAGCCTCCCTTCTAACAACATCTTCAGCTCTGCATTTCCGAAATATCAATACTTCACACCTTTATTCCTCATGCTTTGGCGGAAACTTTAAAGTATATATACGTATGCTAAAGTGACGCCTTCAAGAAACAACAATATTACAGTGAATAATATGATAACATATCCCACACTAGTTAAACACGTTTAACATGTTAATTTTAAATGATTAATTTAAAAACTATGGATAATTTAGCAAGCTACACTATTACTACATAATATCTTTACTAACTTTAAATACCACGGTACAATTGAAACTATTGATAATATCTCGGGAATAGCTGCACCTTTAGGTATATCGAAGCTTAAATGAATTATCCATAAAACTATGAGGAATAAGCATGTAAGAACTGGAATAGCTGTTTTGAATATTTTTGAGAAAGCTATTAAGAGAAGCGCTAGTGAAGCGAAGAAAAATGCTGAAACAGCAAAATGTATGTAACCGTAGGATTCGTTCAAAATCCCTATTAGTAGAAGAAAGGAACCTGCTATTTCCATTAGATATGCTAGCATACTATTGAATTTTAAGACATCGATTAAAGCATATATTACAATGAATATTCCGCTTAAGAAAAGCCCAAAATTAAATACGTAAGCTACATTGCTTCTACTAAAATCCCCTAAATCACTTAAAGCATTATCTAAGAGATTAAACCATGGAGAAAACGCTATAGAATACGATATTGATAGTAGTGCAATAACCAATGCAGCAACACCTCTTAGGTAGCAGTTCTTACCCAATAATTCCACCTCTTACGTGTAGTCTTCAAATATATCTTGGAGTAATGTCTTCATAAAGTATTATCGCTGAAAATACCTTATGGAACTTGTACGTAAAAACGCTAAGTACTAGACCTAGTACAGAATTCTGAATACTATGGTGGAATCACATAATTGCTTAATTATGAAGTATCATAAGTTTTTAAGTAAACACTTCACTCTTCAACCATGTTTAATATTTTCGAAGGTTCCTCATAGCTTATGTAGTCGGAGATTCTTGTTGATGTTAAAGCTATCTCGCCTAGGACTTCCATGAGTTTTTTGGAGTCACTATTGCTAGTTAACATGAGCTTAACTGTTTTAATAGTGTTTTCCACTATTTTGCTTTTACATTCACCGTAGAGGCTTTCTATTTTCTCCCTGCTTTCTCTATCCAGTAGTATGCTAGCTTTCCTTATTGAGCGCAATTTGTTGAGATTAAATGCTGCATAGCCTACAACATTTTCTGCAACAAACCATTTCGGATCATTTTTTACTCTACCGTAAATACCCATAATGTCAGGTATTTTCATGAAATCCCCTATACTGTCTTTTGCGAGAAAAGAGTCTGCAAGTTCCTCAACATACTTAACTATTTCGTTACGGCTTAACCCATTCATTACCTAATACCCCTAATTTTACGCAGTTTATATTCGAAAAACTTTTGCCCCCTATGCTGCCTAATGGTTAAGTGCGCACCTAGTATGTACTGCCTTACAATTTCCTTCTTAACTTCATTAATAAACTTAAGTGCCCTTTCAGCTTCTCTTCTTTCCCTCTCGCTTACAGTATTCGTTTTAAGCACCTCTTTAGCTTGAAATTCAATGCAGAGCGACATGATTATTATGTCAAGTACTTCTCCAGACCTCGTCTCAAAAATATCTATCGACTTAGCCTTCCTCAAAAGTTTCCCAGCAGTCTCATCAAGCCTCAAATCTCTCCCCAGGCATTATTTAACAAAAAATTGCTGTCAAGTATTAGAAATGTCGACGTTAGTATTTAAAATGTGAAGAAGAAACACAGTGTAAAACGACATTTGATAATTGGAACTCGAAATTACCATGTTATTATGAAAAATGGGCTTACACAAGGTAAGCTTTATTAAAAAGACATGGTAATTGGCTGAAACATCTATGCCATTAATAACCATGTTATAGATGAGAAACTTTCTAATCATTTTGGAAAATAGAATATATCGAAGTTATAATTTATTGTAAGATTAGGGAATTCACCCTATCCTATAATTAACCTTTACTATGCTGATTAAGGTGAGCTAAAATATTGAAAGTGAGGTTAGAGTTAAAAGTAGTCCTTGTGGTTATGACCATACTTTTGGCTATTGTAGCTAGGTTTTTCGGTGAAACATACTCTTTGAACTCACTAAATTTGGAGTTTAGAAACGCTATTCAAAAAGGTAATGGTGTGTATTTCGAGGCCGCGGTTACGAATGAGTCTCCATACACTTTTCACGATGTTATGTTAAGTTTTCATTTTGTATGTGAAGATGAAGTGTTTTACCAAGTAACTTTGAAAATAGGAAATGTTCCATTCTTTTCTAAAAGAAAAGTTGGTATAGAAGTACCTAAACCACCATGCCATGTGGTTAAAATACTTTACTCCATTAGTATGAAAACATTTTACGGGTTAAGGGAGTGTAGTAAGAAGTTTTCTGAGGTAGTAAACATTGCCTCGCCAAGGAAGGAAACAATGTTTCTAGTTGATTCATTACCTAAAAAGGTGAAACGTAGCAGCATACTTTACATTACTGGAAAACTTATTGTGAAGGAAACAGGAGAACCTATAGCTAATGCTAAAATTCTCGTTTATGATTATGATGAAGGTTTAGGTGATGACTTATTAACCTACGGTTACACTGACTCCGATGGGTACTTTAGAATATCATGGTTTGCTAAAAGAGTTGATTTTCCTGACATGGACGCTGAAATATACCTTGTTTTTGAAGGAAACATAAGGTACTTACCCGCAAGGTGGCCTGAAGAGGGATATTATAAGGTATTAATTTATGAGCCCGTATATCCGCCTCCAGGTTAGTAAAGATATATTTTAGCTTGAGGAGCAATTTCCCTAAGTTTTTGGGCAACTTCTTCGGAGTCTTCATGAATTTCCACTATTTCGCATTCTGAAATTTGAAGCCAACTAATTACTGAAGCCTTATATTCATAGTCTTTCCGCTTATCTCTTTTCCTCCTAAAAAATATCTTATCATAAGGTATATTGTATTTTTCAAGCTGCCTCCTTGTTTCATCACCCTGTATTTCAAGAACTCTACCAGTAACAATAATTACTTCATATCCTCTCCTCTTAAGCTCCCTCATTTTCTCTATCACATCAAGTCTTGGAACGTCTAAGTACATGTATTTTGGTGAGAGAAATGCTTTCCAAAACCTGTTTCTTAATTTAGGGTTGTGCCTTATGTCGTCTAAGCTCTTAGCACCGATTTCTTCAAGAGAAGCCTTAATTCTCCTCGAAACGTCGAAAATAACACCATCAAGATCAAAAATAACGCATTTACGCATACTATCAACTTCCACTTAGAACTTAAACACTCATCTTACAGGGAAATTGTGGAAGGCCGGGAGACCCGGGGTCATCGCACGCCCTTCGGCGGCCTTAACCCCGGGCAACGCCAAAACATCCTTATTAAGGTGGGAAAATAAATACTTTACTTCATTATTAACTTAATCTAACTTGGTTCTAACAGAACCATTGTTTCAACAAATGATGAATTTAGCATATACTTTTATTTCCACCTTATTAAGGTATCATGGTAGAACTAAAGATTATATAGTTTAAAGGTGGAGTTCATACGATATTTAGGAGCTTTTCATTATGAAAGAGGTAGTGAATTATCATAAAGAGATCTTAGTTAAGTAAGTCTTCAAACAGGCTATTCTTTAAAGTTGAGTTAATATGATTTTGATGCTTTAAGGATGCTGTAAATTTAATTTCTCATACAGTGTTTTGGAAAGGCTATTAAGAGGAAATTACCTAGTTTTTCTCTGGTTCTCTAATATTAACATTATTTTTTCTACTATTTCGTCAACATCACTATGCGAAAATATGGAGACTTTAATGCCTGAGCCTTCAATCATTTTTACAAGGTTTTTCTTAAACTCCTTACATACTATAATTTGCGGTATCTTGGTGTCTAAGTAGAGAGCAACAGCCTTAATAAGCTCTATCGCAACTTCTGTTTTACAAAAATTTACTGCACAACAATTGTTTTCTTTTATAATTAAAAGGTCAAACTCATGTGTAACTCCTGAAAAGCCTTTAACCTTATAGGATTCCTTAATTGTAAATCCTTTGCTAAGAAGTTTGCTTACTAAAAGCTCTTTCAGATGTTTTATATCCAGTTTTGACACCTTTATTCGAAATATGTGTAATCCTCAGTATTAGTGTACAATGTTAGTATACATATGGTTTATTGAAGTGCATTAAGTATTATAAAAATTATTTTCGCTTACTTATTAATTTTTTCTACATTTATTAAGATGCGACTGAAAATAACACGATGACCTTAATGTTAGGTAGGTAATATTCGGCTTTAAGAAGTCAGCAACACACGGATTCTTCATTAATCTATATCAGGCCCTGCAGATGTCATCATTTTCCACTGTTGTTACTTCTTCCTATATTTTAAAGGGTTTCGTTTTTAAGAAAAATTAGGTAATGATTGTATTTTTAGCTAAATATCTGTTTCACTCTTCTACGTGGTTTTTTCCTTGAAGTTAGAGATCTAATTGCTTTTGCAACCTTATATTCTAGAACATATTTTCCTATAATCAACATGTTCCCGTTAATAACAACACTAGTTCTGAATTCGGATCTAAGTTTTTTACCTAATTCTTTTAAATCAACGGAACCATTCTCTATAATAACTATTGTCTCCCAACCCCCATCATCATTAACTCTATACAGACATGAAAATTCCGTCAAAATTCCGACACCCTCTAAGGTTCTAAAGGGGCAATTGGCGCTGACTAAATGGCGCCAAGAGGGGTTTGTGGTAAGGTAAGGAAGTAATTAGTTAAGTTCTTTTCCCTCATGAAATTTTGCCTTCTTTTTTAAGGTATTTATTATTTCATGTTTCGACAATAATCTAAAATAAAGATGGTAATACCATAGGAAGAATTTTTAAGGAGAACAAGTGGTTTAAAAAAGACCCTTTTTAAATAAACATGAGCTTTGTTTGGAAAATAAGCGATATCAGAGCAGGGTTCTTCAGCATCACTTTATTTTAACTTAGACACTGGCGGTCTCATCATTCAAAAATGTTTCTGCAAAAGGCATATTTTATTTGTTTTGGAGGAAACAGTAAATAGGGCATAAAGGTGTGAAGTGGTTTATTGAAGATTTCGAAGCACTTAGTTTAAATAAAGAGCTTTTAGAAAGAGAAATTGAGAAAATAAAGGGGAAAATCCTTGAAGCATACTATATTGCTAACGAAGTTGAAGGAGAAGTAATTTTACCTCTACTAAATATTTCATTCAATAAAACGAGGCATGTTGAAGTTCAAGTCCTTTCTAATTCAATACTCATTCGCTTAGTGAGGAAACTTAAGGCTAGCAAAAAGGAGGAAATCAGAGAAATAATTTACATTGGAGAAGTTGAGGTTCCAGGTAAAATACCTCATAAACATGAACATTCTACAGTAGAAGTTAAGGTTAAAGTAAATTGGTTTCAGGATTTTTTAAAGAAACTAAAGGTTAGCGAAGAGGAAAAGAGAGCATATATAAAAAAGGCTAATGAATCTTCTGAAAGAATATTTAAGGCCCTAACACACACTAGAGAACTAGAAGCACAAACAATAATTATAATTGATGGTAAAGTAGAAGAACTTTTTGAAACATCAATCTTAAGAACAGTAGAAATACTAGCTGAATCCCCTGAAAGAGCTTACATATGCTTTACAGAAGAACGTATAAGAACTGGAACAACATTACAACATGTTTTTAGAATAGGTAAATTAAACATCGTTTTAGCTTCAAAATAATGCCCTATCCTATTTTCTCAATAGAGACGTAAATCCAAGGTGTTTCGTTAACCCATTCTATGGGGTAAGCCAATTCTACCTGAAGAGTGTCAACTATTGGAACAGGTTTAACGATATTTGAAACAGTCAAATAGGCTGCGAAAGTGTCTCCATATATTTCAACTAAACTTTCATAACCTAAATTAATTATCTCAGACCTATTAGTATAAATTTCTAAAGTTTTGTTAATGTTAGTGTAAATTACCAACTCTTCTCCACTATCAATATTCAGAATGGTGATTTTCGATTTTGACATGTTAAATACCATGTTTAAAGGTTTCATAGGTGGAGTCTCATTAGCTCCTGTAAGCCTGTATGTATTATTTAAGTAGTTAGCGACTTGAATATTGAGCCAATTAGGGTAAAGTGAAATTCCTGTTTCAGCATCATACATTTTTCTAGAATAAGAAAGGGTTAAGCTAATTGTTCCTACATTTGACTTAACACTAACTACAATGTAGTCGTTCTTTTTAAGTGGTGGATCTATTTTAAGAACAAGCTTACCATAGTATGATCCTCCTTGAGTTGAACATAAAACATAGAAGTTATTGTAGCCGACTTTTTCATATTTTTGCGCAAAAGTTTTCGAAGAAACTATTGTAATGTTTCTTTGAAAACCTTCCATAGTGGTCGTTGGTTCATTAGCGTTACCTTGTTTATGCGTAGAAAACATGTAATACGCTATTGCAGAAGTCAGTATCGCTAGCAAAACTATAAAAATAGCTAACATTTTAGCTAAACTCATTGGTCACAACCGCTGGAAAATATGTAAGTCTATACTATAAGGTTAACGAATGCCGTTAGAAAAATGTCTGCAACAAATACAATATGTTATTTGAAGCATAATCTACAAAGGCTATGGTAAATAAATAGCTTAAATGTGGTTTTTTCCGTCAATTTAATAAGGTGATGTGTCTTTTTTGCTAAGAAACGATATTACCGGTTAAATGGTTTCTCGATAAAGTTATAAGATATTTAACTAAAACACTAATGTTGAGCTAAGCAAGGGAGAATGTATGTTGCAACTAGAGAGTAAAGTGCTAATAGCTAAGGAGTTCTTTGAAAAGCTCAATGAACCTGAGCTTAAAGTCATGTGGAATCTTCTCCTGCTAAACGGTTTCTTCGTAAATCATGCAGCACAAATAGTTGCTGAATTTTCCGAAGATAAAATAGTTTATGAAGGAGAAAATATTGTCGTATACTTTACGTCATCACTTTCAGGGGATGCCCTTTTCGCCTTAATAGATAGAGTCTCCTTAAACTATCTTTTAAGGAGGAAGGAAAAGTTAGACTATAAAAAGTTAAACAATAGATTCAAGAACCTACTCTATACGAAAACACCACTTTCAGTAAGTAGGCTTAGAAGATGGCATGGCCAGATATTTTATAACATACTTAGGAGGGAAAATAAGTTAAACCTTCTCGAAACACTGTGGTTCATAGAGAAAAGTAGAAACATATACAAATTAAGAGTTGATTTGCTTAAAACTCCTCCAATAGATTTCAGCATAAACGTTGTTGCAGAAATAGCTGATAGAAACTTCGATGATGTAGAAAAATATTTAATAAAGAAAATAATTTAGAGCCCTTTTCAAAACAGCTATTTAATGGTATGAGCCAGCGTATTAGGAGCATTAGGTTTAAATGTATTAAATGCGGAGAGTGCTGTAAACTAGAAGTGCCTATTGTACTAAGCGATATAGAATTATGGGTTAAGCTGAGAAAATACAGTATTCTAACTAGAGTTGTTAAGAAGGAAGCATCTTTAATTCTTAGAAAATACTTCAGTATTAAATACTACTATACTTTTGAGCGAAAACCCTCTGGAACATGTGTTTTCTTAGAGAATAATAAATGCACAATATATTCGGTAAGACCCTTAACTTGTAGGCTGTTTCCATTTGCTTATTCCGAAGAAGATTTAGAACTACACCCATGGGCTTTAAGAAACTGTAGAGGAATAGGTAAGGGAGGACCTTTTAACAGGAGAGAAGTGAAGATATTAAAGTTATTAGCTAAGAAAATTTTTATAGAACTCATTACACTACCATTCTATAGCACATTTATTGAAGAAATCATTGTGAAGGCAAAGGAAAAATGAAAAATAAGTTCATGTTAAAGTTTAATTATTCATTGTTGGTGAATCTCCCAACAGTATCTTGCTAAAAGATATTTTAGAAAAATACCTATTAATAACAACTTTAATTAGTCTCTTAAAGATCTTAGAAAACATGTTTCAACAATTTGTTCAATTCTTTTTCAGAAGCGGTCAAGTTCTTCATCCCACTGAAGTCTGAGGCTACCTTTTTCATCACATGCTTAGCCATAAACTTTATGTTATTAAACTCGTTTATAAGTAATTTTAATAGTGTGAGATGTTAAAATATTATTTCATAGTGTTTACTGCTGAAGAACAGGATGTGGATAGCGTATGAAGTTAAGGAACTTGAAAAGCGAAGCCATAATAGCAACCATAGATGAAATAGTAATAATTCTAGCACTCATAATACTTGTTCTTGCAGTACTAGTATATCTCGGAATAATTACGCCGAAAATAGCTACAGCCACGGGGCTAACTGTAGTACTAATTGCTATTCTCTTAGCAATCTCCATAATTAAAGTTCAGAGAAGAAAACCTGCCATAGGACCTGAAACAATACTTGGCAAAACAGGTCTAGTAAAATTCATTTCTTCTAAAGGAGAACTTGTTGTAGAAGTTGAGGGAGAATACTGGATAGCTAAAGCATTAGACTCTGTTAAGCCAGGAGATATAGTTAGAGTTATTGATATAGAAGGTTTAAAGCTTAGGGTAAGAAAAGCATAAAACCAATTGCTATTCTTAGCTGTTTTCGAAAAGCGTAGTGCTACTACCGTTTAAGGATTGAGAATTAATGAAGGTAGTTGAAGTAAGAAACCTAACACTTTCATATAACGGTAGTAAGCTTGCGCTTAACAATATAAGCTTCGATGCCGAAAGAGGAGAATTTATTGTAGTTCTAGGTCGAATAGGTTCAGGAAAAACATCACTACTTAAAATTTTAAGCGGATTAATACCTCACGTATACCCAGGCAATGTTAAGGGAGAAGTTTATGTTTGCGGAAAAAACGTCTTAGAAGAAGGTATAGAAAAAATTATAGGATGCGTTGGTCTGGTGATCGATGATCCTTCTAAGCAAATATTTAACCTCACAGTAGAAGACGACATAGCTTTCGGACCGCTTAACATGGGATGTAGTGAAGAGGAAATTTATGAAAGAACAAGGTCAGCTATTGAAGCTTTAGGACTCAATGGTTTAGAAAAAAGAAATCCCAGAGAACTTAGCGGTGGTCAGCAACAAAGAGTTGCATTAGCAGGCGTTTTTGCTTTAAGACCAAAACTGCTTGTTCTCGACGAACCCATATCCATGCTCGACCCTTTAGGTAAATTAGAAGTTCTTAAAGCTCTCAGAAGGTTAAACAGAGACTATGGTGTTTCATGCATAATTACGGAGTCAGGGAACGACCTAGAAGAGGTTATAGAAATAGCTTCAAGAATAATAGTGCTTGATGGAGGGAAAATAATTGCTGACGGAGAACCTGAAGAAGTTTTATCATCTAAAGTCCTAGAGAAAGTAGGTTTTGAAACACCATTTAAGGTGAAGCTTCACTCAAAACTTAATAAATTAGCAGCTATGAAGTTCGAAGACCAAGCTATTTTCGATAAAATAGCAAAATACCTCACAAATAACGCTCTTACAAAGAAAACTAGAAAAATAGCGAAAAACTCCATAGAAAAACAAGGTGCATCTAGAAAACCCATAATTGAAGTAAGAAATGTAAGATATGTTTATCCTAATGGTGTTATAGCGTTAAAAGGTGTTTCCTTAAGCATTTATGAAGGAGAAATGTTAGGAGTGATAGGGCAAAACGGTTCCGGAAAAACAACGTTAGCCCTAGTTATGACCGGTGTTTTTAAACCTTCAAGTGGCGATGTTCTTGCTTATGGTAAGAGCATCTGGAAATATAGGCTAAAGGAAAGAATTAGGATTATAAACTATGTGTTCCAAAACCCTGACAATCAGTTATTCTCAGAAACTATAGAGGATGAAGTAGCTTTCGCGTTAAGAACTTTAAAAATACCTGATACTGCAGTTCGTAGAAAGGTTGAGGAAACCCTTAGAATATTTGGTCTTGAAAAGTACAGGAGCATGAGTATAAGCGGGTTAACTAAGGATTTGAAAGCGCTTACAGCATTAGCTAGCATTTACATTTTAGAACCTAAAGTCCTAATAATAGATGAACCTACCAATGGTCTTGACTTTAATTCTTCAATTAAAATAATGGAGGTTCTTAAGAAATTAACGTTAAAGGGCAAATCAGTTATCGTAATATCTCATAACATGAAGTTGATTCATAGATTCTGCAATAGAGTAGTGGTTATACATAACGGCCAACTTCTTCTTGAAGGAAAACCTGAGGAAGTGTTTGAAAAAGTTGAAATACTAAGTAAAATATCTATTAAGCCACCACCAATTTTTGAAATGGCACACGAGCTTGCTACTAAATTAGGCGGTAATGCTAGAGAGTATAGGTTAATCTTAGAGAGCATTATCGAAGGCGATTAAGGTGCCTATGATATTTGAGTATGAACCTAAAAATACACCTATACATAAACTTAATCCAGTAACTAAAGTAATAATGCTTCTATCATTATTCATAGTGTTAACTTTATATTGGGATCCACGTTTCGTAGCTATAGTAGCTTCCATAGCATTAGTTCTTTACGTAATTTCCAAAACTCCTAAGAAATGGTTACTTATAGTATTACCTATTGAGTCTATTAGGTTTATTGAGTCTCTCATTTTAGGAATCTCGCAAGCTAAAGGCGAATACTTCCATTATCTTCCTCCGGAGCTTGCAGAAGAAGTTATTATTAAGATAGGGCCTTTAACAATAGTTTATGGCGGCATTTTATGGACAATTTCAGATATTTTAAAAATTCTATCAACAATAATGCTTACTTTTTCATTTATTTATACAACATCTCTCAACGACATAGTTAAGATGCTTAGTTACTTTAGAGTGCCTAGAAAAATAATCTATGTATTCATTGTTTCACTAAAGCTTGTCCCCGACATCTTAAGAGAAATAAGCACTACATTAATAGCTCAAAAGCTAAGAGGCTGGGAGCTTAGAACTAAAAACCCCTTTAAACTTGCTAAACAAGCTGCTCCATTAGCTTATCCGTTTCTAAGGAAAGTTATAGGATATGTCGACACATTAACAGCTATAGCGTACATTAGGGGATTTGGTGTGTCGCAGAATATCAAGTTACGTTGGAAGCCTAGCTTAACATTTATTGATAAGGCAGTTATTATGATTTCTTTATGTTTATCATTTATAGCAACATACTTTGCTTTAAGCTATGGTATAGGGCTTATCTAGCATGTACTCTTTGATTGCATTATATATTTTTCGATAAGCTGTAGCTATTTTTCGATACTTCACAACCTCTTTACTTATCGGAGTATATGTTTTAAAACATTTTACAAGTCTCTTTACAACATTGCTTATAGGTTCATTATTCAAGTAACTAATGGTTAAAGAAGCAATACCTAAAATAGATGACTCCGTTATTTCAGGCTTACATGTTACAGTGTCAAACACGTTAGCAACTAAGTACGCTATCCTCTCAGAAGCTAAACCTCCACTTACTTTTATTTCATCAATACTAATCCCTGTTATGCTAAGTTTATTTTTAAGGTATAGTAGTGCTGACAAAACCAGTGCTTTCTTCACTACATCTCGGGAAAGGCTAGGTGAAATGTTGATAAGCGACATTCGCGTTAAGATATTGTAGCCTTTACGTATCATAGGTATTACCAAAGGTATGTTTTCATCTTCTTTACCGTAATGCTTAAATGCACTTTGTATAAAGGTGTATGCATGACCTATTATTATTGCATCTACAGCTAAAAACATGTTTTTAACTATATGATTTAAAACATTACTGTCCCTTAAAGCTTTAGCATCTTTTTCCTCTATAACGCTTAGTAATGCTACAGTATATCCAAGGTTTAAGTTCGCACATTTAGGTTGTAAACAACCAACACCTAAGACGCTACATATAGCATCTGAAGGTCCCACTATAACCGGGAGTTCTTTAAAGCCCATTTTTTCAGCTATAGTTTTCCTAAGATATCCTATAGGTTCAAAGTGTGTATGCGGTTTACCAAGCAGGTTTTCGAAGAATTCCATATCTACATTTAAAAAGTTACTTAAAGTATTAATTCTTAATTCAGAGGAGTCATAGGTTCGCTTGCCAGTAAGCATATATCCTAAATACTCTTTTAACCCTAATACCTCATTTAATTTCCTGTTTTCTTTCAATATTTGGATAAGTTTTGCTTCAAAAAAGTTTAAGCCATGAAACTCCGTTTGTTTTAAATGCTTTGTTTCAGCATATGTTGTAAGGTCCTCTTTTTCTTCCTTCTTAACGATGTATGTTGGAGCATGTGACGTTATTCCTATTACTTCTATTTTTGATTTTATATGATAGGGTATTTTGGAGGCTTCTTCTATAACTTTTTTCCAAAGAAATCTAGGATTCTTTATCTTAATAACTTTCCTCCTACTTAGCCATAGTATTTTTCCTTTACAATCTATAACGGCTATTTTGAGATTTACTGTTCCTAAATCTATTGCCATTACTGCTTTAGTGGTCACTATCGTTGCCTCCTTAGGCTTATGTTTTTCCTAATAGAAAAATTTAGATTTAAGTATGAATATCTTCAACTATACGGTGCTTATTGTGTTGTTTAATAAGGAAATTAAGCCCACAGTAGCTTATGGAGTTATTGTTGCCTCAATAGCTTTAGGAATTATTGCAATTGTTGCAGCAAGGCCTTGGGGTCCTGAGCTTGGACCTAGCTTTTCACCAGCTAGAATAGCGTTAGCGTATGTTGCAACGTTTCTTACATTATTTCTGCCGGGAATTATTGTTGCTTCACTCTTCATTAAAGATCCAAGGTTTAAAATGCCGCTGATGAGAACTAGGAAAGCCGAGAAAAGTATGTTCTCTACATACACGTTAACTGCGGCTGCTGTGGTTGCAGCTGTTTATGCTGTAGGCGGAATATTAACTGGTGTTAACATTGACTTACCTGCTTTAATTACAGGGTTTACAGCAACATATTTTGGCCCTGTTGTTTCTCTTATAGCGTGGTTTGTTGGATTCTTTGTAAGGTGGGCTATCGGCGGTGCGTCTTGGCTTAGGACGGCATTACTTGTGCCGACCCTTGCTATGATTGATTCTGGAACTTGGGCTTTAGCATCTTACATATATTGGAAAGTTGTAAGGACATTTGGAAAGTACTCTGTATTTAAAGTGGCGTTAGGAATTTTTGCGATGATTCTTGTTCATATGTATGGTTGGCTTTGCATATATGCTGGTGTTCTTAATCCCGCGCCTGCAGCTGTAGCTTACATTGCCTTTGCATTTTCAACATGGTATCCGACAGCAATAGCTTTCATAGTTCTTGGAGCTATAGTTGGAGAAGCGGCATATAGAAAGGCTAGAATTTAGCTTAAAATTAATAATAAAAATAGTGAATGTTTTTAACTTATAGGCTTATTTTTCCCAGTCTCTTTAATGTTAAATACACTTTTTCCGGTGTTATAGGTAATGAAGTTATCCTAGCTCCTATAGCGTTTGCTATAGCATTTGCTATTGCTGGTGCAATACCATTTATTGATGGCTCACCTAGTCCTTTAGCTCCGAAAGGCCCTCTCCTATATCCTGCTTCAACCCATACTGGAATAATCTCTCCTGGAGCATCCATTATTGTTGGTATGTAGTATGCATATAGGTTAGGATTAAGAACTCTACCGTTTTGGTCATGCACTAATTCCTCCATTAGTGCATATCCTATACCCTGTATTGTTCCTCCTTCTGCATGAAGTTCGGCACCAACTCTGTTAATAACTTTACCTATATCGTATGCTGTTACTACTCTATCTACCTTAACTTTTCCTGTTTCCATATCAACCGTTACTTCCGCTACTATTGCTCCGAAAGTGTATGTAAAGTAGGGCTCTCCTTGGCCTGTTTCATCCTCCCAGACTGCTTTAGGTGCTCTATAATATCCGAATTCTTGTAATGGTACTCCTCTCCAGAAGCATTCCTCAACTAAATCAATCCACCTTATTTTTCTTGACGGATCACTCCTACAATAAACTTCTGGTGCATGTATTTCTATGTCATCTGGGCTGCATTTTAATATGTCAGCTGCCACCTGGTTTAATCTTTGCCTTAACTTATAAGCTGCTACGAGTGTTGCATTACCTCCCATAGCTGTTGATCTTGAAGCTACTGTGGGTCCAGCATCCGGGGTTGTTGAAGTATCAGGTTGCTCAACTCTGAAATAACTTAAGGGTACTCCAAGGATTTCAGCCGCTATCATTAATAATCCCTGTGTGGATCCTTGACCGAAGTCTGTAAGCCCTGTTCTGAAAGTTATGCTTCCGTCCCTGTTTATTATTAGTGTTACTGAGCTATAATCGGCACCTTCAGCTCCAATACTATTACCATGCCATAGTAGGGCTATTCCTATGCCTTTCCTTAGGGTTCCCGTTTGACTAGCATACCTCTTTCTCTTACTAAACCAGTCTGCTGCTTCAACAGCTTTCTTGATAGCCTCCTCAAGACCTACTCCATGATCTAGTAATTGACCATGAACAGTCCTATCACCATTTCTTATGATGTTCTTTAACCTTAATTCAACAGGGTCCATGCCTAGTTCTTCAGCGAGCTTATCCATTTGCTGTTCTACAGCAAATGTTATCTGTGGATTACCGAATCCTCTAAATGCACCAGCGTAAACGTTGTTTGTATAAACGGCTACTCCTTCAGTATGTACATGAGGTATTTTGTAAGGCCCTGCTGAGTGAACTATTGCTCTCCAAAGTACGAAAGGACCGAGCGATGCATAAGCTCCCGTATCAAGTATTATTTCTGCTTCGACAGCGGTTAAAGTGCCATCTCTTTTAGCTCCATGCTTATATCTAGCTATCATCGGATGTCTCTTGCTATGGCCTATAATCGATTCTTCTCTCTTATGAACTACAAGAGCAGGTCTCTCAGTAATTAGCGCTGCTAATGCTGCTTTTGCTCCTATTTCATTAGCTACGTCCTCTTTTCCTCCAAAACCTCCACCTAATGGTGGAACAACAACTCTTACTTTAGTATAAGGTAAGCCTAAAACCCTAGATATCGCCCTTCTTGCCTCATGAGGACACTGTGTTGAAGTTATAACCGTTACACCACCATCTGGTTCGGGAATAGCTAATGCTACCTCCGGTTCTAAATATGCGTGCTCCTGGAACTGCGTTCTATATTCTCCTTCAACTATAACGCTTGCTTCCTCAAAACCTTTCTTAACGTCTCCCTTGAGTATTCTAAACCTAGCTATTACGTCAGATCCTCTTTCATCATGAATTAACGTATGCTCCTTTTCTTTTAATCCACCAAAGCTTACGATATCTAATGGATTCGTTATTACAGGTAGGGGCTCATAATCTACGTGAATTTTTTCAGCAGCTTCCTCAGCAATATATGGATTTTCAGCAATAACTAATGCAACAATGTCACCAATGTATCTTACTTTCTCATAAGCTAAAAGGGGCTGATCGGGTAGAACATACCCGACATCGTTTACTCCAGGTATGTCTTTGTAGGTTACTACTTTAAGTACTCCAGGTACTTTTTCTGCTTCTGAAACATCTATTTTCTTTATTCTAGCATGAGCATATTTTGCTCTAACAGAGTAAACATACACTAAGTTCTTAAATAAGTATGCATAGTCTGCAGTAAATTTAGCCTTACCTAGTATCTTAGACAATGCATCCCATCTTTGCACGTATTGACCTATTAGCCAGAATTCCTTCTTTTTCTCAAACATTTCCTCTACAATTTTAACATATTCTGCTTGGGGTGAAGCCATGCATGAACCACCTTAACATGAATTATTTTTTAAGGTCAAAATAGACTTGCCCTTTACGAATATATTCGGCAGCAAGCTTAACGGCCTTTACGAATCTAAGGTAGCTTCCGCATCTACAAAGGTTCCCTGATAGAGCATATTTTATTTCATCTTCTGTGGGATTCTTGTTTTTACTTAGCAGATAATATGAAGCCATTATTACTCCGGGGAAGCAGAATCCACATTGCATAGCATAAGTGTCTAGCAGTGCCTTTTGAATTGCATGTAGTTTACCAGGTGGAGCTATTCCTTCGAGTGTAAGTATTTTTCTTCCTCTAGCTTGGATTGCTAGAACTAAGCATGAAGGTACAAGTTTACCATCCATTATTATAGCACAGGACCCGCATTCACCACGTCCACACCCCTCTTTAATGCTTAAAAAACCTAGCTTATACCTTAAAACATCAATTAATCTTTCGTAAGGTTTCACATTTACTGTATAGTCTTTTCCATTAACATTCAATGTTATTGTTATTTCAGGGTATTCTTCAACTTGAACCATACTTTACACACCTCCTTCTATGCGGGATTTTGCTTTAAGAAGAGCTCTTTTCATCATAACTTTTGACATGTCAAGTCTGTACTCTGCTGAAGCTCTGTAGTCGCTTTTTCTCTTCATTTCCGTAGGTAATACTTCATTGTATGCTTGCCTAATAACATCTAAGCTAAACTCTTTACCTTTCAAGAATTCCTCAGTTTTCTTTGCTCTTCCAGGTATTCTTCCTGAAACTCTATCGAAAGCTATTCTAACATCTCTTATTATTCCATTCTCTAATTGCAAATATGTTGCGCATGTAACATAGCCTGTTATTATCATTTCTCTTCTATCAAATTTCATGAAGGCTGTTGAAGAATTTTCCGGAGATTCACTGAATATTATTTCATATATTAATTCGTTAGGTTCTTTAGCAAGAGTCCTCTTCTCCACAATAAGCTTCTCCAACGGAACAATTCTTTCGCCCTTAACACTAACAAGCTTTACTTGAGCTTCTAAAACATGTAGTAAAGTTACATAATCCGAAGCTGACACCGCAACACCTATATTGCCTCCTATAGTAGCTAGTGCCTTGAGCACTGGAGATGCGAACTTCGCTGAAACATCGGCGAATCCTAAGTATCTCTTATCCTTAACAAGGAATGTTTCATCTAAACCGGAAACCGAAGCTAAAGCGCCTATCACAACTTTCCCGTTAACTCTTTTTACGTATGATAATTTGTTCCTAAACCCTGAAAGATCTACTAAAACCTTTGGCCTTATTTTACCCTCCCTTATCTGGATTAAAATGTCAGTGCCTCCGGCTATTGGAAGAGCGTCTGGCGCGTGTTTATCAAGATATTCTAAAGCATCATCAATACTCTTAGGAATGTACACGTTAAAGCGTGGAATACTGCATCATCCTCCAAGAAGGGCTTTCTTCGGACTAAAATCTGAAGGGTTTTTATTTAAGAATTTCTATGAAGCATTAATGTGCTCAATAAAATTAAAGGGAATACCAATTATTTAAATAAATAATGTGTTTTTAAGTTAGTGTTGCCTCATGTGATTGTTAAATACTTGATTAAATAAGGCTGTTTGAAGCATTAGTGTCTACACATAGATAACTATTTCACGCGAAACATGGTTTTCAAGGAAAATCCTATAAGACTCCTTAAATAACTCTTAAGGTTAGGTTGGAATTTTTCATAAGGTGCTAATTATGGTTGACTTGACAGTTGAAATTGCAGGGTTAAAGTTTAGGAATCCTGTACTCCCAGCAGCAGGACCTCCTGTGAGAGATGGTGAAAGAATTAGGAGATGTGTTGAAGGAGGGGCGGGCGGAATAGTTACTAAGACGATTTCTGTAAAAGCAGCTGATCCTCTAATACCTAGACCTCATATGGCTGAAGTTAAGGGAGGATTTCTCAATATGGAATTATGGAGTGAACTACCTCCAGAAGCATGGTTTGAAAGAGAACTTAGAATAGCTAGAGAGGTAACTAGGGCTGCAAGTATACCTTTAATTGTGAGCTTAGGATATAGAGCTGAAGAAATTACATGGCTCATAGAGCAAGTGGACGAATACGCAGATGCTTATGAGCTATCAGTCCATTACATAGGCAAAGACCCTACGCCAATGATGGAGGCTGTTAAAGCAGCTAAGAAAACAGGTAAGCCAGTGTTTCTAAAGCTAAGCCCCCATCCGGGAATAGATCATGTATTATGGGCTAAGAAAGCAGTTGAAGCAGGTGCTGACGGTATTTCAGCTATAAACTCTTTCGGACCAGTACTTGCTCTTGACTTAAGCACTCCATTACCCGATTACTTACTTAAGGGACTACCTGTTATGGGTGGACCCGATGGGACAGGATGGCTTTCGGGAACAGCTTTAAAGTATTTAGCACTAAAAATAGTTTTTGACCTATATAAGGAAATGCCCAATACGCCCATTTTAGGTGTTGGAGGAATTTCTACTGGAAGAGATGCTATGGAAATGCTAATGGTTGGAGCTTCAGCTGTGCAAGTATGTACTGCAGCAATACTTCAAGGACATGAGGTTTTCGGTAAAATAGTTAAACAGTTAAAAATTCTCATGGAGAAAATGGGCTTCAATAGCGTAGAGGAAGTAAGAGGCTACACGCATAGAATATGGAAGCAGAGATGGATAAGATATGTTTCAACACCGCCACTTTACTATCCAGAAAAATGTACTGGATGTAAGCTTTGCGAAATAAGTTGCCCATATGATGCAATTAAAGTTGTTAAGGGGAAGGCAGTACTTTATGAAGACAAATGTTTTGGATGTGGAGTATGTGTAACAAGGTGTAGATTTGGAGCTTTAGAAATGCAATACTAAACATTAGTTAAAAGGTTAAAACCAACTTATTTTTCTGTAAAACCTTATAAGTCACTATTTTAATGGTTAAAGCTTAGGTTAGTTAACTAATGAAACATAAGCTACTACTTCCTGAAGGAACAAAAACACTAATGTTAGGTAATGAAGCAATAGCTAGAGGGGCTTTAGAGGCTGGAGTAGGTTTTGCATCAGCATATCCTGGAACACCTTCAAGCGAAATTGTTGAGTCGCTACTAGAGGTCGCTAAGGAAACAGGTATGTATGTTGAATGGAGCGTTAATGAAAAAGTAGCTTTCGAAGCAGCTTATGCTGCAGCACTCAGCAACGTTAGAAGCCTTACAGCTATGAAGCATGTAGGGTTAAATGTTGCTTCAGACCCCCTAATGACATCGGCATATATAGGTGTTGAAGCAGGTTTCGTAATAGTTTCAGCAGATGACCCGAACATGCATAGCAGTCAAAACGAGCAGGATAATAGATGGTATGGGCTTCACGCTTTCATACCCGTTTTTGAACCCTCAACACCTCAAGAAGCAAAAGATTTAACAGCGTTTCTCTACGAGTTTTCGGAAAAACATAAACATCCAGTAATTTTAAGATCCGTAACTAGAATAAGCCATACACACTCAATAATTAAGCTAGGTAGGATAGTTAAGCCAAAAACTAAAGGATTCTTTATTAAGAATCCTAAAGAAAAAGTCGCCATACCACAATATGCTAGAGAAATGAAGGAAAAACTCGTCAGGAAATGGAAGAATATTAGAGAGGAAGTTGGAAAGGTACCTTTCAACAAAGTTCTAAATCCGGGAAAAAGAAACGTAATTATAGCGTCAGGTATAGGATTTTCTTATGTGTATGAACTTTTAGAGTCTAAGAATCTCTTAAACTCTTTTACCTTGGTTAAAATAGCATCAGCCGTGCCCATACCTAAGTCAATAATATTAGATAACCTTGTCAACGCGGAAAAAGCATTAATAGTTGAAGAAGGCGACCCCGTAGTTGAATACCAGGTTAAAGCATTAGCAGCTGAGGAGGGAGTTCGACTTGATTTTTACGGAAAAAACATTATTCTTCCCGTAGGTGAACTAAGTTTTTTAAAAATAGCTAAAGGTATTAAGAAAGCTTTCAACGTAAACGTAGTTGTAAGCGAGGAAAAAATGCATGTAGGAGTTAAGGTTCCTCAAAGACCTCCAACACTCTGCCCTGGCTGTCCATATAGATCCCTATATTATGCACTTAAGCTTACACTAGCTAAGCTCAAGATTAAAGCTGTTTTCAGTGGAGACATAGGATGCTATACTTTGGGCGTGAATAAACCTTTTGAAATGCATGATACAGTAGTTGACATGGGAGCAAGCATAGGGTTAGCTAATGGCTTCTCACACGCATTAAGGAATAATACTTTAATAGTAGCATTGATAGGGGATTCGACATTTTACCATGCTGGAATACCTCCTCTTTTAAACGCTGTAGTTAATAATGCTCCCTTCTTAACAATTATTTTCGATAATGAAACAACAGCTATGACAGGGTTTCAACCCCATCCCGGCTCAGAGACTTCAACTTCAAGCTTAGGTGTTCACGTAAGGGTACCTATTGAAAACATTGTTAGAGCTTTAGGAATTAAAGAAACCTACATTGTAGATCCTTATGATTTACAGAAAACTAGGGGGATTCTTGAAAAAGCTATTAAACACGTGTTAGAGGAGAGAAGAGTTACTGTTGTTATAGCTAGAAGACCATGTGTACTATACAAGCCCCCTCCTCTGAAGGAACAATTGTTTGTTGAAGAAGATAAGTGCATAAAATGTAGGCTTTGCTACGACTACTTCACATGTCCAGCTATAGTTAATAGGGGAGATGGTATAGCAAAGATAATTGATAGCTTATGTATAAACTGTGGAGCATGTGTTGAAGTATGTCCTACTAATGCAATTAAGGTTGTAAGGAAATGAGTAGAATAAATATTTTGATTTGTGGCGTAGGTGGTCAAGGACAATTAACTTTAGCTAAGCTTTTAGGGGAAGCAGCAGTAAAGTGCGATAAGGAAGTTATGATAGCTGAAACAAGAGGCTTAAGCCAGCGCGGCGGAAGTGTTGCTGTATATGTAAGAATAGGTAACAGAGTTTACGCGCCACTTTTTAATAAAGCCGATATTGTTTTAGCCTTAGAGCTCATTGAAGCCGTTAGAAACATTAAAATGTTTTCTCATGAAACTTTAGCCGTAGTGAATAGCGAAGTAATTAAACCAAACATACCTAACGTAAAGGTACCATCAAAAGATGAGCTTATTGAAGCACTTAGAAAAACTACTAAAAACCTCTTTATAGTGAATGCATCAGAAGAGGCTAAGAGGGCAGGTTCTCCTAAAAGCGTTAATATAGTAATTTTAGGGTTTCTTGCAGGCCTTAATATTTTAGGGGAAGTGGGGATTTCAGAGAATTGCCTTTATAATGCCTTTAGAGAGTCAAAGTATTTTAAAATTAAAGCTAATGTAAAAGCATTTAATAGGGGTTTGTGTTTAGCGAAAAACCTCAAGAAAAATTACTAGCTACTTGCGGTATTATTAAGAACACAAGCTTTGCTCCACCAGATATTAACTCTTCAATTTCTAAACCAGCTATGGCACCAGCTTTTAATTTTACTTTTCCACCACCTATGAGGTCAGATATTAACTCTTCAACGCTTGGAGCATGCCCTATCAGTAATGTATTCTCTTCGAGCTTAAGTCTCTTTAAAGCTTTAATGCTTAGTTTTTCTGGTAAAAGCTCTGCTGAAATCTCGTAGTTGATGCCGTAAACTTTAGCTATTATTTCAGCGGTTTCTTTAGCTCTAAGCATAGGACTTGAATATATTTTTGAAGGCTTAAGAGGTAAGATTTTAGCTATGTGTTCAACATCTTTTCTGCCCTTATCTGTAAGCCTTCTTTCTTCATCTTTTAAGCCGGGTCTCTTCTCCTCTGCTTTACCATGTCTCATAATTAAAAGCATCATGAGAAAGCATCACCATTAAACATAGATAGTATACTGTGGGTTTTAACTCTTCCCAATGATTACTTATAACGCTTGAAGAAATCTTTATTAGAGTACTCGAAAATAAAAGTAACTTACTAAGTAGTGCTTTTCTGTAAGCAGATAAGTGTAAACTATTTTACTTTTTCTTACGTTTCAAATAGAATAAGTTTTTATACTTGTATCCCACTTTCTTCCCACTTAGATTTAAAATTGTTAAAAAAGGTGACAGGTGAATTGCTTTATATCGGATAGCGGAAATATACTCGGACTACCACTAATAACATTCACAATAGCCTTCGCAACCCCTGCAACAATATTCCTTATTCTAACATTGTTAGCGGTAGTAAAGAGAAGAAGAGGTGGTTCTAGGAAATGACTGAACTACTTCTTGTAATACTATACTTAGTAGGTATGATGATAGTTGGCATATATGCTTCAAGAAAAGTAAGGTCTATTAGTGACTTTGTTAACGCTGGCGGTAGCTTAGGTTTCTGGGTTTTCTCACTACTCATGATAGCTTCCTTGGTAAGCGGAATGACAGCATTAGGTGTTGCTGGCTTAGGATACGTTTCAGGATATGCTACATGGTGGGAGCAACTAGCTGTTCCACTATCTCTAGTATTGTCAATACTGCTTTTCGGCATGAAATTAAACAGGCTAGCTAAGGAAAACGGAATATTGACCGTACAAGACTACTTAGCTTTTAGATTTAATGACACTAAGGGTTTAAGAGCTGCTTCAGCCATTTTTTCAGCATTTGTTAGTGTAGTTTACCTTATAGGGCAATATGTTGCTATAGGCATAATTTTCAAGATAGTATTAGGTTGGGACTACAGATTAGCAATAGTCGTTTCACTAATTGTTACATTAGCATACGTTGTAGCTGGAGGACTATTTGCAGTATCATGGACTTCGTTTATCCAAGGGCTAATAGTCATAGGAGGGCTAACTGTTTCAGCAATTCTAATAGTGAATAATCTTGGAGGACTAGAGCATGTTAACAAGGTTTTAACTGAAATAAGCGAAGGACCTTTCGCAGGGTACTTAAATAAGCCTTGGGGTCCCTGGGAGGTACCGCTTATTTCACCGCTATTCCTATTTACACTCTTTGGATTAACGGTGCCCTTAGGATTAGCTGTAGCTCCCCACATAATAAACAATGTAATGTCGCTTAAGGACACATCACGTATGAAGTATTTGCCACCAGTAATGTTTGGCTTAGGTTTCCTACTGCTTTCGACAGCTAAGATAATTGGGATTTCGGGTAGGGTTGCCGAGTACTTAGGGATAATAACTTTACCTAGTCATCCAGTAATTCCAGGTTCGAAACTAACTGATGCCATATTTCCAGTTTTAGCTAAAGCTGTTCTACCATACGAAGTATACGTTTTCATAGTAGTAGTTATTTTAGCAGCGGTTATGTCAACTACTGACAGACTGCTTTTAACTTTCGGCGTAAACATAGCTTACGACATATATCATAACGTAATAGCTAAAGGCAATTCGTCAGCTAAGAAAATCAATTTAATAAATAGAGCCGCTATTGTCTGTGTAGGTGTGTTAACAGCATACATAGCTATGAGCCCTCCGCCGCTAATAGCGTGGCTTATATGGTTAGCTTTAGGAATAATGTTTTCCACGTGGTTCCCAACGCTTTTCCTTAGCTTATACTGGAGAAAAACCACTAGAAACGCAGTATTATGGGGTATGTTCGTAGGTTTCATATCAACAATTATCGTAGGATATGCTGCAGCAAAACCACCATTAGGTTTAGGCATTAACCTTACGGTTGCCGGAGCGCCAATATACTTTCCTGTCATAGGTTTTCTAGCGTCTACAGTTACCATAGTTATTGTTAGCATTATTGAAAACTTGAAGATGCGTGTTGAAAATGAAGTTTTGGAGTGAAAATGAAAAATTAAGTAGGAAGGAAATTATTGACTTACAAAACAAGTTACTTAAAGAAACTATTAGAAGAGCCGCTAAAAGCATCCTTTACAGGGAAAAGCTAAGAAACATAGATATTAGTAATGTAAATGTTGAGAAAATAACTAAACTACCTTTTACAACAAAAGATGAATTAAGAAAGCATTACCCATACGGTGCTTTAGCTGTACCTTTAAGAAATGTTAGAAGAATTCATTCGTCAAGTGGAACCCTAGGGAAACCTGTTTTAACGTTTTATACAACAAACGATCTTGAAGTATGGTATGATTTACTTGCTAGAAATCTTTGGGCTATAGGCGTTAGACCTGGAGACATCTTTCAAAACACGGTAGGCCATGGGCTATTCACCGGAATGGGATACATGTTCGGTGCTGAGAAAATAGGTTGTATTGTAGTACCTTATGGTCCTGCAGGTCCTGAAAAACAACTTAAAGCAATGATGGAGCTTGAAGTAACTGTTTTCCACGCAACACCCTCTTTTGCTCTAAAACTCGCAGATTTAGCTGAAGAATGGAACCTAGTTCCAGGCAGAGATCTTAAACTTAAATTAGCGGTGGTTGGAGCAGAGTTTTGGACAGAGCATTCTAGAAAGAGAATAGAGGACGCTTTAGGGATAGAAGCATATAATAATTATGGATTAGCTGAAGTCGGAGGCCCCGGAGTCGCTATTGAAACCCCGGAGCATAAGGGATTAATGCATGTTTGGGCAGATAACTTCCTAATTGAAGTTATTGATCCAGAAACAGGAGAGAGTTTAGGTGAAGGAGAGGAAGGGGAATTAGTGATAACTACTCTTCGTAGAGAAGCAATGCCCTTAATAAGGTATAGAACAGGCGACATAGTGAAACTTAAAGGATTCGATTGTGGTGAAAGACCAGGTCACCCCTTAATTTCGTGGTTTAAAGGAAGACTTGATGACATGGTTAAAGTTAGAGGTGTTGGCTTATATCCGGAAAATGTTGAAGAGGTAATAATGAAGTTTAAAGAATTAAAGCCAAATTATGTTATTATATTAACAGAATACGATAACATTAAGGTCCTTGTTGAAGCGAAGAAAGGACTTGCTAAGAATTTGAAAGAATATTTAGAGGAAAGAATAGCTAAGGAGTTAAAGAAAAAAACTTTGTTAAAAGTAAACGTGAAAGTTGTAGATTCTAACGAAATAGAAAAATATGTTTCAGTGAGAGGAAAAACAAAAAGAATAGTTGATCTAAGAACCATTTAGGTGTTCACACACGTGGTTTCAAGAAGAAAATATGGTTTATTAACTGAAGAGCAATACAAGGTTTTACAATTGAGAATTAAGGGATACACACAAAGAGAAATAGCCGAAATAATAGGTACTTCAAGAGAAAATATTGCAATCATAGAGAAGAGAGCTATGAGAAACGTTAAGCTAGCTGAAGAAACACTTAACGCGTATAAGGCCTTATTAGCAGTAGCTAAAGTAGTAATAAAACCTGGTACGCATCTCGTGGAAGTACCTAAGCTAGTTATTGAAGCAGCAGACAAGGTTAAAGTCAAGTTAAAAGCGAATTTTACAAGAATATATGATGAAATAAGGTTTAAAGCAGGAAATAACGTACACGGAACAAAAGTTGTGAAGCCAATAACAATATTAATATTTAGAAATGGCGACATAAGCGTAATTCCAGCCTAAACCATACCTTAATAATTTTTAGTTTTAAACATAAAAATACATAAAGTACGCTTTCTCCTAACGTAGTTGGTGAATTCATTTTGGTTAAAGAATATGACATTATAGCTTTTGGTACAGGTTCAGCTATGAACATTGTTTCTGAAGTAATAAACATGAATCCTAGCGTTAAAGTTGCTGTTATAGAGAATGAAATGGTTGGAGGAATATGCTTAACTAGAGGATGTATTCCATCAAAGAAACTTCTTTATGCTGCTGAAGTAATGCATGAAATTAAAAGAGTCCATCTCTTCAACATCCATGTTGAATCCGTAAAAGCAGATCCTAGCGCTTTGCTTCAAAGAGTTAGGGAAGAAATAAGGCATGAAAGCTTATTGATAGAAAGAAGCTTACGTGAACACCCAAGAATAGACTTGTATAAAACCACGGGAACCTTTGTCGAAGACTACACAGTGGATGTTGGAGGAAGAGAGATTAGAGGAGAGAAAATACTTTTATGCACAGGTTCAAGACCCTACGTACCATCCATAGAAGGGTTAAGCGAAGTAGGCTACATTACAAGCAAGGAGTTCTTTTATTATTTAAAGAAAATACCTAAAAGCATAGCTATTGTCGGAGGAGGCTACGTTGCCTTAGAACTAGGGTTTTTCATGGCAATTATGGGTTCTAAAGTAACAGTAGTAGGTAGAAACCCTAGAATTCTGCCTACAGAAGAACCGGAAATTTCAGAACTCCTTAAAAGGGAAATGATAAATTACATGGACATTTACACGGGCTACGAAGTTGTTGAAGCTTCACGTAGAGGAGGGAGAAAAAGAATTCATGCTGTTCATAGAGAAACAGGAGATACTTTAGAAATAGATGCTGATGAAATATTAGTTGCAGCAGGTAGACGTTCAAATTCCGACATAACTAAGCCTGAGAAAACAAGTGTTGAAACAGATGCAAAAGGATGGATAAAAACTAATGAATACTTAGAGACATCTAAGGAAAATATTTGGGCTTTCGGAGACGCTAATGGTAAATACCTTTTTAAACATGTTGCAAATTATGAGTCAGAAATAGTGTTTTACAATGCCTTTCTTGGAAGAAGAATTCCCATAGACTACCATGCAGTTCCTCACGCTATTTTCACATACTCTGAAGTAGCAAGCGTAGGTATGAAGCAAGAAGAGGCACAAAAGAAGCACGACGTACTAGTAGGATATTATAAATATGAAAATACTGGTAAAGGAGATGCCATGAGAGTTAAAGATTACTTCGTAAAAGTAATTGTTGAAAAAGATACATATAGAATATTAGGAGCCCACATAATAGGGCCTCATGCATCAATACTTATTCAAGAAATAGTAAATTTAATGTACACATACGATTTGTCAGCAATACCTCTACTTAGAGCAATGCACATACACCCAGCTTTATCTGAAGTTGTTCAGAGAGCATTCTTCAATTTACGTGAACCTGAAGCTTGGTTAGCACATGAACATTAGTGGTGTTGGCTTGTGGATACAGCGCATGACTTTAGAATTTTAGTTGCAGAAAACGCAATAGCAAGGCTAGAGAAAATATTGAAACAAAAGGGCCTACCTTATCCTCATAGGAAAGAGAAAGCTCTTGAGATTCTTTCTAAAATCCGCAGCAACCTTATGGCAGTAAAGTATTCTTTCATGCCAGCAAATCTTTTACTAAACTATCCGCCACTTAAACAAATACCCAAGTTAGCATTAGATTTCGCTAAGGAGGTAGCTCCGCCAAAAATGTTTAAGCCAAAGGATGTTAAGGAAAAGCTATTACTTTCAGAAGTAAAGTACTGTTTAAGAGTGCTTATTGGACTACCATTAAGAATAAGGTTGGGAGAAGAGAATAAACCGGAGAACTCCATTGACATTTTAGGTGTTGAAGTTCTTTCCGTAATGAAGCATCCTAAAGCTTCCAATCTTAAAATAACTAAGGCTGGTACAGAGAAAGAAGGATTCACAATAATTACTAACATTATAAATATTAGGAAAGGTGAAATTAGGGCAGTAGCGCTGCTTCCACCAATAATATTATTTGGTGAAGTAAGCGATGCAATGTACTGTAGTGGCCCCTTAACTAAAGAGATCAAAGGGAAAAGACCTCCAAGCAAACTGATACATATTAGTGAAATTTCTTCGAAAGTAGAGGAGATTTTAAGACAAAAATAGCAAAAGTAATTTTTAAATTCTTTAATTTTCAACACATATTGTTTCATGTTAGAGCTTTAATTGAGAATTTAAAATGCATTTGAGAAACATTTTTAGCACAGAACTGTCTTCTACGAGCAAATAGCATTATTTCAGAAATTGTTTCGATAAAAGTTCAAAACAATTAAGTTAATGTTCACTGGAAAGTTTAGATTTAGAATATTGTTGTAAAATATTTTTTGTACTCAATTATACTCGTAGTTTTAATTGGGTCTATGTTTCTTCTATAAGCTAGTTCTATTGATACTAAACCAGCCAGTAAGCTCCCATAGAGTATTTGGGATGTAATAGATTTACCTTTCATCTCTATGTTAATGGTTCTTATGCCTGAATCTTTGAAGTATTTGTCCACATAATCTAATATTGCTAAGCACTTAGTATCTCCTCCCATTGGTTCTCGTAGAATTATTGCAGAAAAGTTTTTGAAATATGGCTTCTCCCATCCAACAATGTCGTTATGGCCCCATTCCGGAACTATTTCTACTTTAGCAGGTATTTTCGAGTTTTCGTTAAGCTCGTTCTTAAACCTTACAGCTAATGGAGCATATTT
>Ga0180301_10000194_pt1 | contig 46204 bp, 43 predicted proteins | sample GuaBasSediGuay16_FD_121797 | JGI IMG/M metagenome (GOLD analysis project Ga0180301, IMG submission 121797) | Subseafloor sediment microbial communities from Guaymas Basin, Gulf of California, Mexico - Guay16, Core 4569-2, 12-15 cm | ecosystem: Environmental > Aquatic > Marine > Hydrothermal... | reverse complement strand
TCAGCTCCTGCCGAAGTCTTCATCGCTCAGAAGGGGCTAAACTTCATCACCGTTATTTACATTTTTTGGGCACTTATATTCATTGTGATAAAGTCTTGTCAAAATGCATTGTTGTTTCCTTTATATTATTTCCTTGTTCTAAAATTAATTGAGATTATTTGAACAAATATAAAAAGATAGAATAATATTTAAATTAAATCAACGAATGCTTAGGCAACTTGATCAAAGTGTAGAATAAATTATTGTAAATTATAATATTTAAATGAGTTTAAATTAATTTTAATAATTAAGGGTGAATATGCATTAAATAGTTGTCTTTCGCTGAAATTTTAATCATCGTTTAGACGACGGAGACGTTTTAAAACCATTGTCTCGTAAATTCTCCTTATTTTCTCGAAGTCTCCTTTAAAAATGAACACTCCTTAATGCAGACTCTGCAGCCAAGGGTCTTAGAGAATGCTACTACGCATTTCGTATAATTTATGTACTGTTTACGTCCATCAGACAAAATCTTGGGTTCAGGATAAATAGCGTTACCAGGAACACATGCGGACTGTTTTAATCGTTTGAGTACTAGGTATGCTCTAGGTTCTTTCTCATTACGGCAGAATGCTTTAATTACTAGGAGTCTATTACACTCCATGAAGCTACAGTCCTCTGAGGAGCCTATTCTACCTGATGGCGTCCTCTATCATATTCGATGCAAAAAGGGAGATATTGCTCCTTATGTTCTACTGCCCGGTGACCCAAGTAGAGTGCCTAAAATTGCATCTTTCTGGGACGAAGCTAGAGAAATTATTAGACATAGGGAATACGTAACCTACACTGGAAAGTATAAGGGTGTACCTATATCGGCTACTTCAACTGGTATCGGCGGCCCTTCTACAGCAATTGCTATTGAGGAGCTCGCTCGAGTGGGCGCCAATACTTTCATTAGAGTGGGGTCTACTGGCGCTCTTCAACCTGATATCAGAGTAGGAGACCTTATTATTTCGACAGCTTCGATCAGATTCGACGGAGTAACTAAAATCTACGTATACCCTGAGTACCCTGCTGTAGCACATTATGAGGTAGTCTTAGCCTTAATCGAGGCGGCTGAATCACATGGAGTAAAGTATCACGTGGGCATAACTGCTAGCACTGACTCATTTTATGTTGGTCAAGGTAGAAAAGGATTCAAAGGCTACATGCCTAAATGGTGTAGAGGAATTGTAGATGAGCTGAGGGAAATGAATGTTCTCAATTTTGAAATGGAGAGCTCTACGATCTTTACCTTGTCTAATTTATACGGCCTTAGGGCAGGCGGAGTTTACGCTGTGTACGATAATGCGATTACTGGCGAGTTTGTGGCAGGTGCAGGTGAAGAAGACGCTATTAGGGTAGCCTGTGAGGCAGTAAAAATTCTCTATGAATGGAACAGAGCTAAGTCTAATAAGTCTAAAAAGTACTTTTATCCTAGCTTGGTGAAGTAAGCTGCTTTACAGTGACTCCACCATAGCCTACATAAATCAGTTTGTCCGGGTTAAGCACTTTTATTAATTCGGGTTTATGTGTGACAACTATTAGGCTTACTTTGTGTTCTCTGGCTATTTTAGCTAATTTTCTAGCTACTCGTTGAGCAGTTAAAGTATCTAGATGTGAACAGAATTCATCTATTATTATTAAGTTTGGTTTTTCTGCGAGTAAGCTAGCTATTTTTGCGCGTTCTTTTTGTCCTGTAGATAGTTCGCTGAATCTTGCTCTGTAGAATACTGCATCAGATAGCCCTGAGTAGTTTAAGACTTCTATTGCCGAAACTATGTCTCCCAGTTTCCTGTATATGTGTTCTAGTATTGTTTCTTCACCGAAGTTAGGCTCTATTTCACCGGGAAGCATACATGCCAATTTGACGTCATCAGGTACCTTTACTTCACCCGAGTCCGGTATGTATCGCTCTCCTTCAAGTCCTAGGACTTTACCTATTATCAGGCGAAGTAGAGTAGTTTTTCCTGCACCTGATATTCCTACAACAACTGCTATTTCTCCTGGACAAATCTCTAGATTAACGTCCTTTAGAACATATCTTTGCACTATTCTTTTTTCAACTCCAAATGCCTTTAATACGTCTTGAATATCTCCAGGAAGATTACTTATATCTAATTCTGTTGTATACATTTTTGTAACATTTCTCAATATTATCTTATCTTTAAATGGGTGTGAAGGTTTATATGAAGATTTATATAATTTACCCTTATGTTCTCTAGCGTAGGGATCTTCTTCTAGATACTTTTCTATGAGTCTTCTAGCAATATCAGTCAGCGGGTAAGCTAAATACGGTCTTTTAGATTTTGTTTCAAATAGGTATACGAAGCCTACTTTCTCGAAAAAGGGATTGTACCTAGCCATCTGGGCTATTGTCTCGACAACATGTTTTTCTTTCTTCATTTCAGGTACTCTAAAGTTTTTAATCCATTCTAGAGCTGATGTAACGGCTAGCATGCCGAGTCCTTCTCCTCTATAGTCTGGATGAATCACTACTCTCGAAATTCTCGCCGCAGCTGTATTGCATATTCTCACAGCTTTCTTTTTGATTAACTCAAAGAACTCTTTTCTTGAAAGTCTTCTGCTTTTCGCTTTCTTTAGGTCTCGGTAAATTAAAGCAAGGTTTTTCGAGAGTCTTTCAGGCCAGAAAGTTGGATAGAACCAGTCTCTAGGAAATATTTTCACTCTAATATTTTCGTCTATTTTTCCATCAGGAAGTCTGCGGTGTACGAGAGGTATCGGCGGGTCTATTCTAACGTAGCCTACGACTTTAGGTTCATAGGGCTCTCTGTCGACGAGCTCTAGTATGAGGAAACGTGATACTGGTAGAGAGCCCTTTATTTCTATCAATACAGCGTTCTCGGAGGGCTTAACGTTGCTTTCAACGAAACGCATTTCAGAGGGGTCCCACCATATGGCTACTAGTTCTTTCTTGGACGCATAGTGGTACTGCTCTAGTTCAACTATGTAGTAGAAGTCTTCTTCGTATATTGCTTCGCGAGCTAGTACACGATACCCGTAAAGAACCCCTCCTGTAAGCGGATCACGTTTCTTTAAAACATATTCCTTATGGAAAACAGGCCAGAATCTTATTTTCTGGCCTCCATAGAACTTATGTAGCTCGAGCCGACCGTCTCGCTCTACCACTTCGATTATTTCGCCTGGTCTAAGCCACTGCGCAATAGACCCCGGTATATTGATTTTCTCTACTTTTTCGCCGACTTTAACTTCTATTCTTCCTCTCCATCTGAAGCTGTACTCGGGAATAGTTTTCTTAATAAGTCTTCCTCTAACTGCTCTAACAGAACTCTTTTCGGAATCCTTACCCACAGTTGAGCACCCCTGGGAAGGCTTATTTCTATAGGTTTATTTAGCTTAATAGGGTTTTCGAGAACCCACACATAGAGTACTCTTCGGTTCTCAGCATATTTCTCTAAATCCTCGTATTTCACTAAATGGTACTGCTGGAAATCCTTAAGCTCGCTTACTGCCATCGGGATACTATCCACTAGCTCTACAAATCCTCTCAGAGTCCCTTTGCAAACTAGCCCTATTACTCCTCTAATTTTAGTGTTTCTTTTCCTAATTTCCCATTTCTTTAAGCCTTTGAGAATGTAAGTTACCCATGGTTCCTTAACGATCAAGGCTCTCAAGTATTCTTCGCTCAAGTAAATCACCTTTCCGCGCTAGTTCATTTTTCCAGGTGAGCTGTTTTTCGTATCGCCAGTGCGGCTTAAACTTAGTCTTATATTTCAAGGGATTTTCGCCTACTACTTCTATTTTCTCTGGATTTATTTCACCATAGCCCCACTTATGCAGAATATATAGGTAACCTATGTCCTGAGGATTGAATCCCATAAGCCATGCCGTAAAGGCATCTACTTCTACTGGATTAGTTCCGGCGACAGCTATACCCCATGGCTTAGGGTCGCCTGAAACAGGGCCGTTTCCCTCCATTCCAACGTAACCGTCTATTATGCTCAAGTGTGGCATTACTTTTGTTGCTATCTCGGCTATACTCAGGTTTATTGCAGCGAAGCCTGCGTGTATTTTGCTTTTATCATGATCTATTAGACTTCCTACAGCTATGTTCTTTATCGAAAGAGTAGCTACTACTGTGTCATGGGTCTTAGGTCTGCATATCGATATGCGGAAGTCTGCATCGAGTATTGTTTTCGCTACTCTAATTCTGAGTTTTTTCTCTAAATTATGCGCATATACGTAGATTTCCTTATAGTCGTCTAGATTGAGGTCTACAAACTCTACATCATATTTGTCTTTTAAGCTATAGTAGTTGAATTTTTTTAAGCCATTTGACAGAAGCGACGTTGCTGGTCCCTCGGCTATAATTATTTTTCTTGAACCTATTTGGCTGTATATAAAGTCTATAGTTGCTTCAACTGCCTTAACATGAGTAGCTGCTAATTCTACTACCGTTGATACAAAATTCGGTTTAATTACTATGCGCTTTTTTGAGCGAAATAAGTCGACTAAAGTATTTTTCATTAAGTTAAGGATGTTTGCTATGCCTTCATAGTGTCCGCTTGACGAAGTTAAATAAACAGTCATTCTCTTAATAGCTTCCTTACGGTTTATATAAATAAGTAGGTTAACTATCTCTTAATAAAATGCTCGACGTATACTTCGAGCCCAGGCGTTACTCCATTTTCTTCGATTATTTTCTTGTAGACTTCAGCGCTTGGTCGAGGTAGTCTTTCTTTACTCAATAGGTTTACAAAGTATAGTCCGAACTTCATTCTGAAGCCCTGAGCCCACTCGTAGTTGTCTGTTAAAGCCCAGTGAAGATACCCTATTACGTTAATTTTTTCTTCATTTACTGCTCTCTCTAGTACCTTGATATGTTCAATTAAGAATTTAGGTCTAAGCCTGTCTTTCGAGTCGGCTATCCCGTTTTCTGTTACTAAAATAGGCTTACCATATTCTGAGGCTATTTTTAAAGCATAAAGAAGCCCTTCGGGAAATATTTCCCAGCCAAAATCTGATGTAGGTCTGCCGTCTTCTGAAGTAGAATTCGGTTTGCATGAAAATCCATAGTTTTCAGCCATTACAGGAATTACTGGTAAGCCTACTACTATTTTCGCTATAAGTGATTTAATTCCTCTAACTACTGCTCTAGTATAGTAGTTAACTCCTATCCAGTCTACTCTATTACGTAAATAGCTTTTATTTTCGTCTCTTTCTTTGACAGCATTTAAGTTTTCGTCGAGCCAGCCATTGACTACTGCTTCTAGGAAGAATCTATTATGTATGTGGTTAAGTATTTTTACTGCTTCTTTATCATCTCTTTTTTCTTCAGTAAGAGGAAAAACTGGTGTTACGCTGTGTATTAATCCGACGTAAGCTGGTGAAGGAGCTTTTTCATTCTGTTTAATTGTATCAAATTTCTTGACAACATCATATGCTCGTGCATGAGCTATCACCATGTTTATGGAAGCAGTTTTAAACGCTTTATAATCAAGTACTCCTGGAGGAAATCCTTGCTTAGGAGAAGTGTATCCCGCTTCCGTAACAACTATAGGTTCATTGAATATAGCCCACCAGTCTACTAAGTCTCCCAGTTTCCACGCAATATAAGCGCAGTACTTAGTGAATTCAATGATAGTTTTTTCGTCTAGCCACCCTAGAGGTCCTTTCCTGAGCTTGGTATTTCTGGCTGTAATAGGGTCATGTATCCATAAGGGTAAAGTAAAGTGATTTAAACATACTATTACTTCGAATTCTTTTTCTAATAGATCACGTATAATTGCTCTATAGTGCTCTACAGCATCTATATTAGCTATATTGTCTAGCTTTTCTAAGTCTTTTTCATCGATATCTATTTTACTTATTTTCCCGTCTGGTGCTCTTTCAACGCCTACTTCTACTTCCGATGTAGAATTAGGGAAAATTCTGCTCCACTCTATACCTATTCTATAAACTGTGAGTCCTAGCCCTTTAGCTAAGCTATGGTCTATTCCGTAGAGAAACCAGTAGTTTACACCGTGTTCAGGCAGGTCTCCACTAACTAGTCCTTCTGCAATATTATTGAGGTCATGCACCCACTTGAACCAGTCTGTATTAGGATCTAGGCTCTTCTCTTCAACATCACCCATTTCGAATTGAAAACCGCTGGCTGAGACACCCCACTTGAAGTTTTCCGGTAAGCTCAATTCATTCACCCAATTTTTCTATAAAATCTTTAGTTGTGAGAATTTCCGCCTTATATATTTCCTTCATATATCGTAGTGCTTGTTCATGCGCCTCTTTAGTAAACGCGGCTGTAGCATCACTAATGACTACTATTTTATAGTTTCTAAAAAAGGCGTCTGCAGCTGTATGTTGTACACAGACATTAGTAGAGACACCTGTTAATACTAAAGTATCTGCTTCAAGTTCTCTCAAGAGAAGATCTAAGTCTGTTTCAAAGAAGCCGCTATACCTTCTCTTATAGACTATATGGTCTACCTCAGTGGGGGCAAGCTCATCGACTACTTTAGCACCCCATGTTCCTTTAATTGCATGTTCTCCCCAGATTTTAAGCTCATAGTCTACTCCTTTGATGTGACTATCGCATATATAGATTACAGGAAATTTTTCTCTATGGAATACTTCTACTAACTTTTTGATATTAGGTATTATTTTTTCAGCTTCAGGTATCTTCAAACTTCCCTTAATGAAGTCGTTAAGCATATCAATTATTAGGAGAACAGGCTTCATACCCACTCATTTTGCTTATTGCAACAAAGTATTTATCTTAAAGTACTCTTTCTTTCACTTTGAGACAAATACTTAGCAAAGAAAAAGACCCGAAATTCAAATAGATTTATTTCCTAAAACACAATATTCTTAGTGTACACTCTGTACTATAGTGCTGGAGGAGAAATATTCTCCATTAAAATAGGCGCTGAAGATTTGTCGCGCTTGTATTTGCATGAAGAAACTGTTCCTCATGCTTTACAAAAACTTGTTAAGGCTTTTAAAAAATCTAAATTCCAGTATCATCCAATTATAGTCGATGAAAAGAGTAAAGTTATTTTAGATGGAATGCATAGAGCTTCAGCCATGAAGGAGCTCGGCTATCCTCGAGTAGCTGTATGCTTCGTAGACTACTTCAGTAAACTAATTGAAGTAAAAAACTGGTATAGAGTTTTCATAGGAGTAGATTTTTCTCGAGTTATTAATGCAATTAAGGATATCTGCCGCAATTACGGCCTAATTTTTGAGGAAAAAAGAATAGGAGAATATAATCTTCGAGAACAGTCTACTGATAGTATTGATTTAATAGTCAGAGATAAAGTCTTTATTATTAAAGGGCCTCAGAATAAATATAATTTATATAGGATAGTATCTTATCTAGACAATAAAATAAAATCTTTATCTAATTCAATAAAATATTTGCCTGAAAAAGAAGCCTTATCTTACATTAGTAAAGATAGCGTCGTAGAAAAGACACCTATTATTACGAAGAAAGATGTTATAGAGGTAGCTCTCTCAGGTAAAGTTTTTCCACCTAAAACTACTAGACACATTATCCCGGTCAGACCTCTTTTCATAAATATCCCGCTAAACATTCTTAAGAGAAAGGACTTGAACTTAAATGAAGTAAATGACATAATAAACAAAATTTTGCTGCAGAAAAAGCTTGTTAAAATTAGAGGCAAGATATATCTGGACAGATTTTATGAAGAAAATCACTTGTACCTCTTCATTTAGGAGGCGAAAATATGTTGCGCATTAAGTACTACGATATTAAATATCCTCCTGAAGTACTTCCAGTAGAAGTAAGGAAAGTACTTGACACTATTGACGAAGATTTACGTAATATGGGAATAACAGACGTAAAGTGGTATTTCGAGGAAGATGAGCAGAGACTAGTTTTTCTTATTGAAGGTGAACGTCCAGAAGAAGCATTTAACTTAATTGAAAGTAGGTTAAGCGAAAGCGGTATAGTCTTTTCTGAAATAGTTTCTGCTTGCGTAGAGACTAGTGCTAGCATCTATGAAGAGTACAAAAGATATATTCCTTTACTTCTCAAATACTTAGCTTATGAGAAAGTAGCTAGGGTTCTTTTAAAAGAATATAGTTTAAGGAAACTTAGCGTAGAACAGCTCATTTCGCTTAATTTAGCTTACCCTAGTGGTGATCTAAACAGTAGAGGAAGAGCTGTTTTAGAGAAAGAAGAACTTTTTCTGAGCTTTGTCAATAATTATGGAGAAACTCTCAAAAGTATTCCTGAGAAATCTCTTTCGCTTATTGCAGTTTTATATGAGAAGAGAAAGTATTGTGGAGAAGACTTTGTGTCCTTTTTATCTAATGTTCTTGAGCTAGACAGTATAGAGCCTTTAATACAGAAAGAGCTCATTTCAAAAGACCTTACTTTAACACCTAATGCGCAGAAATTAGCTAAAGCTTTTAAGAGTCTTGTCGAAGAAGTAGAGCAGGCGAGATCTAAGTATATGTCTAAAGGCATTCTCTTGAAAGTTTTCTCTGAGCTGGACTCGATGTACAAATATATAGTTTTAAAGAGCGGTGAAAAGACAGAATTTTCTCACGCCAAAATATTCGAGTCTATTGTAGAGGCCGGAGTAGACTCTAATGTAGCCTTAATGGCTCTAAATAAAGCCTCAGAAGACCTTGTTTCAGAAAAAGTCTCTAGCCTTGAAGTAGTAGAGCTTGTTAAAAACAGCTTGAATGTATTTGACCCCTCAGGAAAAGCATCGAGTCTTTACGAATTTTACTTAACTGCCCGAAATTACATTGTTGTAGAGAATGAAGTATTGTCAAGAAAGCTCCTCAGAGAAATGGCTGAGCCTTTTTTCAAAGACTTCGAGCCTATAAGAGCTGTGCTCGATGATGTTATTGAAAAAGTCTATGATTCGATAAGAAGTATTTGCTCGCTAGCTGCACCGAGAGTAGTTTTCCTCAAAGACTATTACTCGATTAAACTTTCACGAAAATTTGTCGAAGATATTCTCAAAGAGGCTTTGTATACAGCTATGCCTTTACTAAAGTTCTTAAATAGAGTAGAAGAAGCAGAGCTAAAGACCTACATCGCGTCTCGGCTAAAGAGTATTTTAAGTTATTTGAGTATGAAAAGCGATGTTTTTAGTACACTATATGAGCTAATTTCGATTCTTCTTCTGTCGTTTAAGACAGTACCCGGACCTTCTCTTGTTACAAACCTCTTAATATTGGCGCAAAAAGCAAAGACAGCTAAACAGTCTTCGCGTGAAATATTAATTTCTTTTAGCGAGAGCGATTTAAATAGGATAGTTGACTTCTGTAGAAAGCTTCAGAACGACATTAATAGGAGGAAAGTAAGTCCTGAGACAGTGTTTGTAGCTCAAAAAGTAATTGAAACCGCTTTAAGTAAACTCATCTAAAGTTCTTATTCTCCTGTAGGACGGCCCGTGACTTAAGAGCCACTTTTTCACTTCTTCTCTATTCTTTAATTTTTTGACAATTTCTAATGTAGTTAAATAAACTTTAATTAATTTATTTTTAGTTTCCTCAGGTAAGCCCTGAAAAGGTATTACAGCTTCAGTAATGTAGTTGACTAGTTCTTCGAATTTGCTTAAACTAATTTCTCCTAAAACATATTTGCTTAAAGCGTTTTCGAGAAAACTTAGTGCCTCTTCAGCTGAACTAAAGCCTCTCTTTATGTTTAATAGTGCTGGATTTATACAGAATCTTAGTTTCTTTAGGAGGTCTTCTACCTGTACAGGTAATGTCTCTTTTCTTTTCGTTTCTTTTAATTTAGCTTTAGAAACTTTTTTCCTGTCAATTACACCTGGATAAGGACCAATGAGCCTATAGGCTTTCCACACCAATTCGTCTGCTTCACCTTCAATAAAGCGGCGCCAGGCTTTTCTATGTTTGAAGCTCAGCGGATTAGTCCAGTCTATTTCAAATGAGTCAAGGTCTTCAGGTTTGAATACAATGCATGAAACGTTTAGTTCTCTATGTAAGCTCAATGGTGCAGTGAATACTCTTTGAGGATCCATTAAGTTTTCTACCTTAATGTTAACAGAGTATTTTTTATTAATATTTACTACTTTATTTACAATTTTTCTAGAAATATACTCTACTAAAGCGTAAACTGCATTAAAGACCCCTATTTTATTTAAAACATCGCTAGATATAGCTTTCTCATGTACATGAACATGGACTCCGTTACCGCTCCACTTTAAGTATACAGATTCTGATACACCTTCCTTTTCTAGACAATCAACTACTATTCTGGCTACTTCAATAGTATATTTCCACCAGTCTATTTTGCTGTCAATATCCCATGTAGGTGTTCTCGCAACAACATTTCCCGAGTAATCTAGTGCATCGTCTTTTGTGACAAGTCGCCTGTAGATGTTACATGATGCGTAAAATGATCGTGGCTTTAGGTAATAGTGCTTTATTATGAACGCTTTTATATCACTTGGCTTAGAGAAAGTAAGCGGTTTACCGGACTCATATCTAATGAGCATAAAGCGTCCATCTTTAAGTCGTTTTTCACAGTGCACTGCAACCCATCTATTTATACAAAAAGACGCTATTTCCTCTAATACTTCTTGTTTTGAATAATATTCTTTTATCATACTTATAGTGTTTTTACAGATATTTTCTGTGCTACTTCTATTAATTCTTTTTTAAGTGAAATTATAGGTACTCTCATTTTCTTGGCATAATACAAGCTAAGAGTATCTGAAAGCGTTAAAATATAACCCATCTCTTTAATTTTCTTGTAAAGTATTGTAGCGTTATAAGCATCTTCTATATCTATGTCGATTACGTAGAGCGGAGATATTTTCTCAAGAAATTCGTTTAAGGATACTTTCCGTGAAATATACTCGGCATATTCCAGCACTGATAGCACGTGAATAAAACCTATAGCGTTTCTTTTCCAGATATCGCTTACAATACCTGTATAAGCTTCAGGGAGCCTGTTTTCATCTAAGCCAATTAAAATAGATGAATCTAGTAGATATCTACTATACACACATCATTACTAGATGTTCGCTTACTTAAAGTTTAACTTTAGCTCTACTTCCTCTATCTCCTCTTTGCTTAAATTGAGCTTTAAATTCGATATAAAGGCGAAAACAAGGTCTTTAAGCAAGTTAGATACAAATGGATTCAAGTAGACTCTTTCACTATTAACCTTTAGAATTACTTTGCTCTCTTTCAAAGTAACACATTGATCAATAGAGGCTTTGCTTTCGGCCACAGCTAATGATAAGTCAATACATGAAGAAAAGCCGCATTTTTTGCAGTTTACTTTAGGCAATTTTTGATAAACTTTTGATGCGGCGGAAATTCTTTTTACATGCTTTTCCACTTCATAAACTACTTTTTCTATTTCTTCAGAAATACTCGCTTTATTTTTAAAATTCACTTCAGCTATAACGTTGCTGAAACTTTTGTCTCTAGATGGAACACAGATTATTCTGACAGCTGTACGAGAAAAACTCCTGAATTTCTCTCTAAAGCCTTCAACTACAACTATGTCAGCAAGTCTGTAAATATAGATTAAGTCTTGGAGTGCGAGGTCTCTAGGCTTCATTCTAATAAAAACTGTATTTGGTGCCACGGCCATAATGTAGAAGGCTCCACTTAGCCAAGCTCTACTAGTATCTGAATGTTCCTTATCCACTTCTATGGGGCAAGAGCAGCTCTTGAGGTAAGCTACTTTGAAACCTTTTGACGAAAAGTGTTTAATTAAGATTTCAGCTAAAAGGGTTTTACCAGTATTTTTGTCGCCAATTATTTGTATCAAAGGCTTAAATAGGGGGAGATCCTCTTCTCTTAGCATTAAGATACAAAAAAGAGATAAAATTTAAATTTAATTGGCAGTTAAGAGCTTATTTCTCAGAAGACTTCTCTTTAGTAGTTGTCTCGCCCATTAATCTCCTGATCTCGCTTTCAGGTATTCTGTATCTTCCGCCTGGAGTAGTTATTGCACGTATTTTTCCTTCTTTAATCCATTTTTTCACTGTCATCGGATGTACACTAAATATTTCTGCTACTTTACTTACGCTATAGTGTTTCTCTACGTTCATCGTTATAACTATATAACTAATGCTTTTTAAATTTTTCTCACATCATTTATTTAATTGATAGAAATTAGTTTCCCACTTTAGGTATTGTGTGTAGTTTTTGCCTGTTTCTATTCGATTGATCGCTGATTCTATGCTTTAATTTAGTAGATAAGTATGCTTCACATGTGTGAATAACACACTACATTTTAAGAAGATAAAATATTATATTAGTTTTTCTCCTTTTACGAAAAAGTAGTTAATTAGCTATGTAACAGATTTATATTGAACTAAATTGTTGGACTATAGGGAACATATGTGTACGTTATAGTATTGCTATGTGCATAAGTATAACAGCATCTTAAGTACTTTTCTATTAGACGAAAAACTTAAAATTAGCTAGGAGTATGCTCTCTGATGCTTTTTAGTGTACAGAGGTTGACTGTAGCTATTGGAAACAAAGTGATATTAAGCAATGTTTCGATAAGTGTTGATAGAGGAGAAATAGTAGCTATTATGGGTCCTAATGGCTCGGGCAAAACTACTCTTGCTTATGCCATAATGGGGCATCCTAGGTACAGAATAATTAAAGGGAGAGTTATTTTAGACGGAGATGATATCACTTTTTTACCTCCCTACGAGAGAGCCCGTAGAGGGGTGTTTCTAGCTTTTCAGCATCCACCCGAGATACATGGAGTTAAACTGAAATATCTTCTCGACTTTATTTCGAAAAATAAAGACTATATGAATATGTTTAAGTATCTAGGATTCAGTGAAGAATTTTTGCATAGAGATCTTAATGTAGGTTTTTCGGGAGGGGAAAAGAAGAGGCTTGAAGTGCTTCAAATGCTGTTAATGAAGCCTAAAATAGCTATTCTTGATGAACCTGATTCAGGCGTAGATATAGATTCTATAAGGCTTATAGCGAAAGCAATTAAGAAATTAGCTGAAGAAAAAAGTGGAGTTTTGCTGATAACTCATTATACTAAGCTCGCCCGCTATCTTGTGCCTTCTCGCGTCTATGTAATGTTTAATGGCAGAATAGTAGCTAGTGGAGACGTAGAGCTTATGAATAAAATTGATAGTTGTGGATATCAGTGCATCGACATAGGTAAATGTCTGCTTGAAGAGGGATGCTAATGAAGGAGCCTGAGTGGCTTACAAGTTTGAGAAAAAGGGCTCTTTCCATGCTCGATAAGGCTCCTGAGCCAAAGTACGGTGCTAAAATAGATTTTGCTTTGTTTGACAAAAATCCAGTAGTCCACGACGAAGTAAGCGATATAAGTGAATTGCCCAGCGATGTGGCTAAGGCTCTTGATCAACTAGCTTTAACTAAAGTTAAAGCACTTGGACTTACAGTTCACGTAGATGCAAGCACTATTCTAAAAGAATTACTAGATGTTCCTAAAGGAGTAGTAATAATGGATATTGAAGAAGCCTTACTTAAATACGACGAGCTTAGAAAATACTGGTTTGGTGTCTTTCCCTTAACATTAAATAAGCTTTCTCTCTTTCATGCAGCTTATAGCAGAGGAGGAGTTTTTATAAGAGTTCCGAGAGGCATGCGTTTGAAAAAGCCTATTCAATCATGCTTCATAGTATCTTCGTCTAAGTACGCTCAGCTCCCACACAACATTATTATAGCAGAGCCGGAGTCCGAAGTACATATTATTACAGGCTGCACGGCTCCACGAGCAGTAAAAGAGGCATTTCACGCGGGGCTCACAGAAGTATATATTATGAAAAACGCCAGAGTTACTTTAACCACAATAGAAATATGGCCCTATGACATGCATGCAAGACCTCTCGCAGGAATACGTGTCGAAGAGGGAGGAGAGTTTATTGAAAATTATATTTTACTTAAGCCTCCTCGAACTCTTCAAACATACCCTACTGCAGTACTAAAAGGAGAAAAAAGCACGTGTCTTATGAGGTCAATCCTGGTAGGGTTAAAGAAATCTAATGTAGATTCTGGGTCAGCAGTATATTTATTTGGAGAAAAAAGCAGAGCAAAAATCGTAAGCAGAGCTGTAGCTTTTCATGAATCGAGAATAGCTCAGCGAACAAAAATATGGAGCACAAAGCCAGGTACATATGGGTACGTTGACTGCAGAGGACTAATAATAGGAGAAAAAGCAAGCCTAAGCACGTATCCTGCCCTAATAGCAGACCACAAGGAATCAAATCTAGTGCACGAATCAGCTATAGGCAGGATAGCTGAAGAAGAGTTATTCTACTTAATGGCTAGAGGGCTGAGCGAAGAAGAAGCGACAGGGCTCCTCATAAGAGGCTTCTTAGACCCAGGAATACTGAATTTGCCCCCCGAAATTACTAAAGAAATAGAAAGAGTAATACAGCTTACAGCAGAGCAAGCTCTCTAACAATACTTCTATCTTCCTTATTCATTTTAATTAAGAAAGAGTAAGGTACAATCGCATAGCGCTTAAGTACATATGCCCTGTCAATAGTATGGTTTTTGAGCAACATTACTATGACATATTCTTTAAAGCCGAAAACTTTCTTTAAATAATACGCGGTCTTAGCATAGACTTTTATTTTAGTTCCCGGGCGCGGCATTTTAGATTTAATTTCTACAAGTAGAGCTCTGCCATTAGGTAAAATAGCTAGCGCATCTACTTCTCCAATTACAATACCTTTACCCTTTTTAATTTTTCTCATTTTCTTAGATCTTATTACAGCTACTGAATATTTTAATAAAGTTACTTCTTTTAAGTTTAATTTTAATTGCTTAAATATTTCCCAATTAATAAGAATATCATCTTTATAAAAATTTTCAAATACAGCTATATATGTTCTATTCTGAGATAATATTTTTATGCATTTTCTTCTATATTTTATTCTTAGAAAAAACATTAGCAAGCGCTTAAGCAGTAGATTCATAGCACATTGGTTTAGATTCTTTAGTGTTAAATATTCCTTTCGAGAAAAATCGTTGTGAGTTCGTGTATAGAAGTAAGTAATGGAAAAATATTCTTTAAGATAGGAGAAATAGCCTTAAGGGATATCAAGTTCTGTCTAAATGTAGATAAAACATGGTACACTTACCAAAATACTAAATGTAAAGGAGCCAAGGAAGTTAATTGCGGCGATTATACCGAAGTCGTAATTCCATATGAGTGCAGCAAAGGTGTTTTTGAAGGAATTATTAGGTTTTTCTCTGAAGATAGCGCTTATATCTACCTAAGGCACGACATAGATTTCAGTGAAGAGCTTTACGCAGCTATATGTATAGGTGATGTAGAGTCTCTTGAAACAGTGTTATTCTACCATATAGGTAGGCTCGGAAAAGAATACTCTACGGCGCCCCGCTATTACAAAGATGTATCTCTGGGAATGAAGCCGAAGGAACCTCCTCCACCCGACTACTACCCCTACCCTCCTCTGCCAGAGGAAATATGCTTTGATAAAGAAGAAGACCAGTCTTGCTGGGTTAAGCCATACTGGATAAATGACTGGAGGAAAATAAACCACAATACTCCTGTATTATTTACATTATTTAAGTGCGGAGCCAGCAATTTGGCTATATTCCCTATTTCTGCCGGAGACTACAGGTCAGTTGTAAGATTCGGTACTGAGCCATTTGAAGACCCACATATTAAGATCTGGGTTCGAGCATATGCCAAGAGCTCAGACAAGGTTTTACCGGGAGCTATAATAGTCGCCGACAAAAATCCTATATTGGCGACTGAAAAGACATTTGCTTTAGTTAAAAGAATTCTTGGAAATAGAGTAAAACTTTCTAGAGAGAAACGTTATCCAGAGATATTTGAGTACCTGGGCTGGTGCACATGGAATGCATTTTATAGAGATATTGATGAAAAGAAAGTAGTTGAGGGAACTAGAGCTATAAGAGAAAAAGCTCCTATAGGCTTTGTGATAGTCGATGATGGTTGGCAAGACGTGGACGAAGATAGCAGACTTAAATCATTTGTTCCTGACTCTAAGAAGTTCCCGAGAGGCGGCAAATACCTTGTTGAAAAAATAAAAGAAGCAGGGGTCAAGTATGTAGGCTTCTGGATTACTCTTCAAGGCTACTGGAGAGGACTTTCAGAAAAACTTCTAGAAAAATACCCGAACTTAATACTGAAGGGGAGCAACGGTAACCTTATACCTTATCCAGAAAACCACAAGGGCTTCAAAGTATATAGAGATCTTTACTCAAAGCTAAGAGAGTGGGAAGCAGATTTCACTAAAGTAGATAACCAGTTTGATATTTTAGGATATGTTAAAGGAATTATTCCAGTAAATAGAGCAGCTGAAGCTATTCAAGAAATGCTTCAAGCAGCAGCATACGGTCAAGGACTACAGATACTTAACTGTATGTGCATGGTTCCCGAAGACTACTTCCACTGGCTTGTCTCAAATGTCAGCAGAATATGTATGGACTATATACCTTACTGGAAGGACGGTGCTAAAAAGCACATAATTTACTGCGTGTACAATGCTCTCTGGTACTCGTTTTTCTGCTGGCCTGACTACGATATGTTCATGAGCCATGACCCTTACGCTCTGCCTCATGCTGTCTCAAGAGCTATTTCCGGCGGACCTATCTACATAACCGATATTCCAGGAAAAACTGACGAGAAAATAGTTAAGCTCCTATGCTTCAGCGACGGAAGAATACTGAGACCAGATACTCCAGCTCTTCCTGCACCTGAAGTACTCTACAGGAACCCCTATGAGGAAAAAGTGTCTCTTAAAGCCTTTTCAAAGGCAAAAGTACCTGGCTTTGGCGAAGTAGGCATAGTAGCCGTAATGAATGTTAATGGCAAGGGAGAAAAAGTCGACTACACAGTGTCTCCTAAAGACGTATTCGAGACAGAAGGCAATTACTTCATTTATGAAGTTTTTACAGAAGAAACTTTCACTAGAAAGCTATCTGATGAAATTAAAGGAACTCTTAGCGAGCTAGAAACCCGAGTTTATATTATTTCGAAAATAGTAGATGGAGTAGCTTTAGCGGGAGTAAAAGGAAAGATAATTGCGCCTAAAGGAGTAACATCATTCAAAAAACGCGAAAATATGATAATAATAGATCTTTATGAACCATTAGAACTCGTAATATATAGCGAGAAAGAACCTAAAGAAATATTCTGCGATGGTAAACGGTGCAGAAACTACAGGTATACAAAAGACAGAGTACTTTTCGTTAAGGATAAAAGTAAGAATATTATAATAGTACTCTAGGCTATTCTTCTACAATAATTACTTTTTTAGGTTTTATTTTACGGCGCTTAGATAGTATTTTCTTTAGTTTTAATATAAAAACTAGGAAAAGTAGACCTGCTAAGATAGCTATGCTTACTTTAAGTATTTCTGTCTTAATAGGCTTACCGAAAACACTAACTACGTCCAAATAGATAGCAATTACTGCTGATTTAGATACTATTTTAATTGTTTTTTCTTCAACTCCACCTATACACGAGATTTTTAAAGTGTATTCTCCTTCAGGTATCCTCGAGAAAACTACTATGCCTCTCTCGTCGGGAGTTGCTTCTGCTATTTTAAGGTCCCCATGGTATAGTTCTACACGAGTACTTTTAATGTTATTGGAGAATTTATCAAATAGAAGTATTTTTACTGACTTAAGGGGGATTTCTAGTTCAATGAACTTATTTTCGTGAACTATACTAAAAGTATAGTTTTTAAACAGATAGTGCAGTACAACTCTGTATTTTCCAAACACAATTTCTTTAAAACATACTTCGCCCTCGTTATTAGTCATGTCTTCACATATCTTTCTTCCCGTACTTTCATCGAAGAGAATAACGCTTACTTCAGGGACAGGTAGAGACTCGGAGTCTTTGACTTTTATTTTAAGATCTGCTAAATTACAGACGACTATTTCTTGAATACTACGTTCTACCACAATACTTTTTCTAGCAACCTCTTTACCCCCGTAAAATATTTTGATAAGATATACTCCTGCAGGAAGATTTTTGAATAAAGCTTTACCGTCAACAACAGTAGTGTTTTTTGCAATAAGAGATAAATATGAATACAGCTGAACTACTGCCTTATCAATAGGCTTCATATTGCTGTCTACTACATCGAGACTAACTTGGTATAGCTTAAGTGGTATATCAAGTGGGCTGAATTCAGTTGAGACTAAATATTCGCCGCTCAATGTCCCATAGAGGTATACTTTGACTAAGAGCTGTAAATCTGCTGTTTTAAAGCATGCTTTTCCCTTGGCTCTAAAAATGCTTTCACTGCTACCCACTTCAATAATGGCATCTCCAATGTAGTTTCCCTCGCTATCGACAGCTCTAAGTTCAACTATTCTCTCCTTGTACTCTATTTTCTCTACGATAGCTTTTTCCACTTTGATACATTTAATGGGCTCTGGGGGTACTTCTTCTGTGAACGGGTCATTTGAGTCTAAATATGTGCCATTAAGTTTTAAGTTAACTAATTTGCTATCGTAAACAATAAAGCATTTTTCTAGAAAACTACCCTCAGTAACATCTTTATAGTAAAATTTACAGTAAGCTATAAATAAGACTAAATCTTGATCCTTGTTTATAATTGTCAGCGTATCTCCGTAGACTACTAGTTCTACTTCTGTAGCCGATATTTCAACTCCATTTACCTCTATTCTAGTAGCGTTTTCGTAGGCTATAGTATAGCTACTGCTATTGAATTCAAGGAAATAGTGTCTACTGAGTATAGTTAGTTTCACTTTAACTGCGTAGAGCTTGTCTTCTCTGAAAGTAAGTCTATAAGAAGAATTTGCTTTAAGAGAAACTGGCGATGAAAAAGAAATCCAGTTACCTGGAATTAAGGCAATTAGTGGCTTTACAAGAGGATCTTCTCTGAAAATTACTTTAACAGTACTATATGTTTCTAGAGGAAGTATTTTTAAGTAGAACCTATTGAATTTGTATTTATTTGAGCTAATGCCTTCTATTCTATAGATAGATTTTCCTAATCCCGTATCGAGGTAGATAGTATATAATGTGCCAGGATCCAGCTGAATTTCTACTTCATCGCCCAGTATTGTCTTATACGTGGTACTTTTTCCTGTTGATACTGCAATAGCCCCGATTTTGGGCGAACTATGTACTAGATGCGTGATAAGTATAAGTGAAATTAATATGAGAATAATTCTTTTCATCAACTTTCACTCTACTATTAATACTTTAGTTCTTTCACTGTATTCCCCAAAGATATTCTCTGAATAATACTAGGCTAATTATTCTAGTGTCTCGCTTATCCCACACCCAATTCACTTGGTCTTCTCGGAAAATACCTTGAAGAGTATATTAGTTTTTAAGGAAATACTTATAAGTAAGTAACAAATGATGTTGAAGGTGACTGCAATATGAAAGTGGGTTTTCGCGTGCCTTATACATTCATGGGGGGCTGGCGAGCTGTTTTCAACAGAGCATCAGCCTTAAACGTAAACGTAATCGAAGTAGATCTCGGAGACCCTAGATTTCAAGCAATACCCAATCCAGTACCCTTAGCGAGAAGAATAAAGGAAATGGCTTCTTCGCAGGGAATAGAGATAGTAGTCAAAGCATATACTCCCGACATAAACTTAGCTAGCTTCAACAACACTATTAGAGCTGCTGCTCAGCGCCTACTAATTCAAGCAATAAGATTTGCTCAAAACGCTGAATCAGAGTACGTTATCTTCGACCCAGGATATCTTCCCAGAGAATACCCGCCGAGACTAGTAAACAGAGCAAGAACTCTTCTCTCAAGAACAATAAGCAATGCTCAGAGACTTACTGGAGGAACCATTAAATTGCTTATAGAAAACGCTCCGAGAACAGAAAACAGGTCTCTCGCATCAACAATAGAAGACATCAAGACACTAAGCGAACTACTCGGCTGCAATATAGCTCTAAACATAGGTCATGCTAACACAGTAGGAAACGTTACAGACTTCATCGAAGATCTAAAGGGTAAAATAGAGGTAGTTCACCTGAGCGACAACAACGGCGACCAAGACTCTCATCTGCCAATAGGCTATGGCCGAATAAACTACAGAAGAGTAATTTCGGCTCTCAAGACAGCCGGCTTCGACGGAGCATACATTATTGACGTCAATTCTCCTGCAGGAATAAGCGTGAGTATTAGAAGACTAAACGCACTCCTTTCATCTACTCGCTAATTTTTTACAGAAAACCTTTTATCTTCTTTAAGTTATTTTCCTTAAGATCCCCGATGTACTGGTTAAAGGAGACTCTTGACAAAATTATTAAAGAATTTGGCGATAGAGAAAAAATAGTCTGCAATGGAGGACTATCTGTATCCGGCCTACAGCACTGTGGTAGACTTAGAGGAGAAGTAACCTACAATGATGTTATCTCGAGGCAGCTGAGGGAAAGAGGATATAATGCAGTACACTACTTAGTTCTCTACACAGTGGATCCCTGGAAAGGCAAAGACGCTCAATTAAAGCAGTTCAGAAATCCTAAAGAGGCCATTAAGTATCGAGGACTGCCTCTCTCAAAGGTACCTGATCCATATGGTTGTCACTCGAACTGGGTTGAGCACTACTGGGAAGACTTTGGCAACTACTTAAAGGACTTTGCAGTTGATGTAAAAATAATTACTACTGAAGAACTCTACAAAAATAATGATAAAATGAAGGAGTTTGTAAGAAAAGTAATAGAGAAAAAAGAGGAAGTAAGACGAGTAATAAATAAGTATAGAGGTAGAAAACCTTATCCAGAAGGATGGATACCTTTTGAACCAATATGCGATAAATGCAGTCGAATAGACAGCACAGAATCGGTAGACGTTGACTTAAGGTCGTATAAAGTGAGATATGTTTGCTCTAACTGTGGACATGAAGGAGAAACAAGTATGGAGAACGGCAAGCTAATGTGGAGGCTAGAGTGGGTAGGCATATGGTATTCTCTAGGAGTATGCTTCGAGCCCTTCGGTAAAGATCACGCTATGCCAGGAGGATCAAGAGATAGCTGCGTAGATCTGGCAGTCAACATCTTCAGCTTAAAGCCTCCCGTAGGCCTAGCATACGAATGGGTAGGATATGCAGTTAAAGGAAAAGATCTCGGAGATATGGGCTCAAGTGACTTCATAGGCTTTACTCCCAAAGAATGGCTTGAAGTAGCTGAACCAGAAGTTTTAAGGTACATGTACCTATTTAGTGATCCAATGAAAAGAATTGTTTTAAGTCTAGAACAAATACCGTCCTATACTGAAAACTATGATAGAGCAGAAAGAATATACTATGGAATAGAAAGCCCAAAGCCAAGTGAAGATAAAGAGAGAATTATTATAAGTTATAGACTTGCTCAGTTAAAAGATCCTCCAGTTACACCGCCTTTCCAGTTAAGCTACTATCATGCTGTTGCACTTTGCCAAGTAATACCTTTAGACAGAGATCTCCTCGAAGAAGCTTTAAAAAGACTTAAATCCACCGGAGTACTTAAAGAAGAAGCCCTAGATGATTATAGTTTAAATAGAATAAAGAGCAGATTAGAGAAAGCTAAAAAATGGGTAGAGAAATACGCTCCCCCTATATATAAAATTAAGCCATCAGAGGAATTAGATAAAGAAGCATTAGCTAAAATAGACTTAAATATAGTTCCCCTACTGAAAAAACTTCTAGATAACTTAAAGCAGGCAGAGTGGAGCGAAGAGAAGATAAAAGAAGCTATGATGAAAGTGCCTAAAAAGAGTAAATCTGAAGAAAGAAAGTTCTTTAAAGCACTATACTTGATTTACTTTGCGAAAGACAGAGGACCTAGAATAGCGTTCTATCTAGCTATGTTAGATAAAAACTGGGTTATTGGAAGACTAGAAGAAGCTATAGAGCAATTAGAACACTATTCTTCGTAATCGTAATAATATTCTTCATCTTCTTCATAGTCCTCTTCTTTGTATTCTTCTTCATATTCTTCCTCCTCATACTCCTCTTCTTCACCGTACTCGTACTCTTCTTCATAATATTCTTCTTCGTAAATTCCTTCTTCTTCAAGTTCTTCTATTTTCTTGGAAAGAATTATCATTAGAGCTAGTATCAAAGTAAGTATACCTGAAATACTTCCACATAAAAGTAGAGCAAAAGTTTGGTTATTTGTTTTTACATAAAGATACTTATAGAAACCTAAGAGAATTATTCCACCAGCGTCGCTACCCACTGAGATGATTTCGGGACACCATAACATAGCCATTACTAGAATGTAGAGAATAGTCATTACTAAAGCTCCTGTCCTCACTTATAATCACCTTTCTAGCATAGCCTCTAATGTATTTTAAATTATCGTCTGACTTAAAAATCTTATAAAATCAGCAATGGGACTTTTCGTCACTGCTCAGCTAGTAGGGGCTTCATCACTTCACTTAAATACTCTGAAAGGGAATTTAACTATATGTCGGTTCTTCCAGGAGAAACCTTAATCTGCCATATTTCTCCGATCAAAAAGACTCAAATACAGCCTGCTGGAGTAGACTTAACAGTAGGAGAGATCTATGTCTTTAATGAAGGTGGGTTTTTAGGTGTAGAAAAAGTAGATATACCGGAATACTCTAAAGTAAAATGCGAAAATGGTGTTTTTGAGCTAAGTAGGGGAGCTTACTTAGTGAGGTTTAATGAAGTTGTAGAGATTCCCGAAGACTGTATAGCTATTTTCTTACCTCGTTCTAGTTTACTTAGAATGGGTGCTACTATTGCTTCAGCTCTTTGGGATCCGGGCTATAGAGGACGTGGTGTGGGCTTACTACTTGTATTTAATGAATATGGCATAGAGATAGAGAAAAACGCTAGAATAGCTCAAATATTCTACATAAGAATGGAAAAGAAGCCCAGTAAAACCTATAGTGGCAGGTATCAGCTAGAAGGATTAGAGTAGATTATAGTCGATATCTCTTCTGAGACTTCTTCGTCTAGTTTTTCTGTTTCAAGTAGCTGGTACTCTGCATATCCTTCTTTTCTGTGCTCAGGCTTTGTCCGCTTAAGTTCAATAGCAGAACGAGTAGGATGAGTTTTTACAGTAATATATGCTCTAACAATATTAGCTAAAGTTGCTTCTTGGAGAACTATGACTAAGTCTTCTGCCTCAATAATAGCTCTTACATGTTTATGTCCTTTAGGAGGCCCTACTAGTACTCTCTTGATATCTTGATTTCTTAATACTAGTTTCACGTACTATAATTTCTTAGCGATAGCTATTACGGCTACTATTAGAAAAGCGATACTAGCCCAGAAGAAACTATGTGTCAGTAGGTAGACGATTATCGCTACGATAGCTGCAGGCAGCAGAATTATTATTAACTTAACTATAAACACTAAGATTAGTACTCCTATTATTACCAGCAGTATGGAGAAAAGTAAGTCTATTAAAGGCACCACAACCTAAATATACTGCTCCGTAAAATAAGTTTTTCCGGGTGATGAGTTACTTCCGGACAGAAGTGATGATGACTACCCGGCAAGCCTGAACTTCTTTTCCTTGAAATTTAGCAGACTAGTATTCTTTACTAGCTTTAAACTATTGAGGTATCTATGTCTTAATGACGAAAGCTAAGCCTCTGCTGCGCTCCACTCTGACTTTACCTCTCGTTTCTAGTCCTTTAATTAAACTCATAGAGTCTACTATAGTTACTCCATGTTCTTTTAATACTTCTTCAATTATATTAATTGCTTCAGGAAGATAACATTTATCGGGGAGTCTTTTTAAACATTCTTCTTCTACTTTGCGTAATTTAGATAGCTGAAAAGCAATGTCACTTAAGTCGTTTTTCACGTAAACGTAGAGGTAAGAGGGACTTAATAAGGCTACTTGTGGGCAAAATGATATATCATTCCACTATACTTACCTACTTGTAGGTGATGACTACACGCCCTTAGAGGATTGATGACTGAAGTGGCCAGGGCTGACTATACTTTCCAGTCAAGTCTAGGTATTTTTCTTGTCAGAAAGTAGCAGAATACTGCTGAAACTAGTATTAGTAGCCATGCAAGAGAATATATAAAGTAGTAGACTGCATATTCGTGTATCTCAAACCTGTACCCTAAATATTTAGCTAAGATGCCTGTAATTACTGCTGATATAGCGAAACTCGAGAATAGTACTAAGGTTTCTTTAAGGGCTAGAGCAATATTAAATGTCATTATTAGCGGTAGTAGCGAAAAACCTGTTTTGGCTATTAGCGGTATTAGTATAAGAGAAGCTATTTTGAGCACTATTTCATCGCTTACAATGAAGTCTAATACTAGAATTGAAATTGAGGGAACTGCCATTATTGCTGCAGGAATTACTATGAACGGGTACTTAATTAAAGTGACTATAATATCTTTTAAATTATTGAAAAGCCATTCAGCGAAGCCGAAAGCCCACCTTTTTCTTTGCTCAAGCCATTTCCGCCAAGAGGATAGAGGCTCTACTTTGACGTAAGCTTCTTTAGTGTATGTTATTTTGAGATTCTTTTTAAATGCTCTAAATCCCCAGTCTAGGTCTTCTGAAATTACTCGTCTAAAAGACCCTACTTTAGTTAAGCTATTTCTTTTTACGGCGAAGGCTGCTCCATTCACTGCAGGAAGTTTTTTGAGTATTTTGCAGAAAAGCCAGCTAGCTATATTAAAGCTCAAATATTCATAATACATCATTTTGCCCAGGAAACCTTTAGGCTCTATTTCTTTCTTGATGTCTAGTATGTCGCATCCATTCAACTTGCGGACAATTTTCTCTAAAAACTGCCTGTCCGGCACATTCACGTCGGCGTCGAGAAATAACACGATATCTCCTTTAGCTAGTTCAATTCCCTTGTTGAGTGCACTTACTTTACCTGTGCGCCTATTATTTACTATTATCTTTAGCTTAGAGCACTTAATGGACTTTACTTTATTATAGAACTCTGGAGAAGGATTGTCTATTATCATTATAAGCTCTTCGAGAGCATCGCTAGAAAGAAGGTTACTTATGCTCTTAATGAAGTAGAATCCTTCTCTGTACACTGGAACAATGACTGAAACCTTGCGCACTCGGTGCTAAAAATGTTTGAATCTAAAAAACTTACGTCACCTTTTACCCAAAATTTTGTCTAGTGCTTCGGAATTCAGTTTTGCGTACTTTATTCCGTCTTCAGGGTACTTCGCTTTCTTGAGCTCTGGATCGAATTCAGGTGGACACTCTACGACAAGGTAATAGTCGTAGCCTACTTTCTTCAATCGCTCTATTACTTTATTCCAGTCCATGTTTCCTTTGCCTATGTGTCTAAATCCTGTTATGTTTCCTACATTTAAGTCGAAGTCTTTGACGTGAACACAAGCTATTTTTCCTGCAAGTAAGTCTATCCAGTGCTCGGGATAACCTAGGTTCAGTACGTTTCCTATGTCTAGATATGCTTTGACGTAGTCGCTGCCTATTTCGTCTATAAAGCGTCTGAACTCTAGTGGGCTGTAGAGGAACTTATTCCAAACATTTTCTACTCCAATAACTACTCCTAAGTCTTCGGCCCACTTAGCTCCCTCCTTTAAGCTCTTTTTGGACAACTCGTACATTTTATCATAGGGTATGTCTGGTGATGCCACTGCAGGCACTACTAGAAGTACTTTAGCTTCAATGTCGTGTGCCAGTTCTAAAGCTTTTTTCAGATACTCCAGTCCCTGCTTCCTTAAATTCTCGTCAGCACTTCCCAGATTTAGTCTCCAGAAAACGCCTGAAGCTAAACTCGATATTTCTAAACCTAGGCTACGGGCTTTTTCTACGATCTTTTTTCTGTCTTCTTTGCTTAATTTATCTGGATGCAGTAAGTTTAAGTCGCATATCATTTCAAAGCCATCGTAACCAGTTTCCTTGACGTACTCAATTATTTTCTCGAGTGGAGTGTCTCCAGTGTACTTCCAGCCTATAAGAGACCAGAGGTTAATGCCCTTTTTCACTATTTCACCGTTTAAAATTTCTAGTAAACCATTTAAGTATTTACTTTATTAAAGTCCAGTCTGCTTGACAGTTTTTTAACTTTTAGCGAGAAGTTTGTCTAAACTGTCTCCATAATACGCTACTTTAAGCAGTGTTTTCAGATCATCTAGTGTTACTGATCGAGGATTATAGGGGGTTGAAGGGTCTTCTAAAGCTTTTTCCACTATTAGCCACTTGAAGATCAGGGAGACTGCCTTGAGAGAAAGGGCTTCAGTAAACTCGTTCGCTAGTGGAGTTACATAGGATTCGACGGCGTCTGCCAGTGCATCGAAGGCTGTCGCGGCTGTAAGTTTCTTAGACCCATTTTTATGGAAAAATGGGTCTAAAATCCCTTGTAGGGACAATGCAGTAAGACCTTAGTATTACCTTGTGTTTTTCCTTGAGATCTTTTAAAGCTATTCCGAAAGACACTTCGCTTCCAGTGCGCTTGTAGTAGGAATAGCTACTAGCTTAGCTTTTCTCTCGAGTACAGAGACTCTGCTAAGAAATGGGAAGACGACATACTGTTTATTGTTAAAGACTTACCTGAACAGCTCTCAGAAAAATACGGCTCTAGCGAAGTCTACGTCTACATGGACTTATATCACGGAGAATGTAAAGAAGCAAGACTTAAAACAAAACCCATTGAAGCGAACATAGCGATTATTGGCAGTTATGAAGACTGGTGTAAAGTCATTAAGAGAACTTCATCCGATAATGGCCCTGCTTTCAGGTAAGCTTAAAGTTAAGGGCGATGTAAAAAAGATAATACGTTTTGCTTCAGCCGCTATAGCTATGGTTAACTGTTCTAAGAAAATAAACGCCAAAACTCTTTAGATAATAAATCTTTCGAGGAATTTTCTTGCAAGTACTAGTCCTTCCTCGTACTTGAAGTAGGGATCTTCGTGTTCTATACTTAAGGCATAATCGTATCCGTGTTTCTTGAGAATTGATATGAATTGGGGCCAGTTTAAGTCGCCGAAGCCAGGTAGCCTGTGAGGACACCATCCTCTACTTCTTATACCGTAGTACTTGACTTTATTCCATAGTATCTGAGCATCTTTCATGTGGGTATGGTAAATTCTGTCGCCGAATTTGTCTGCTACTTCGATTACATCGATAAACTGGCATATAAGGTGACTTGGATCGAATTCTAGTCCTATGATCTTAGAGCCGAGAATCTCGAATACTTTTTCCCATATATCAGGTCTGTACATAATATTTCCGGGACAGTTCTCTATGGCTACTTTTATTTCTCTGTCTTCAGCGTATTTTATTATCTTCGGCCACTCCTTTTCAATAGCCTTGTAGTTTTCTTCTTCGGATTCAGATACTTTGCCTATCCATCCTGTAACTACAGGTATTTCAAGCTTATAGGCTGCCTCAATAAGGTTCATGAAGTGTTCTTGATGGTGTTTTCTTATATTTTCGTCGGGAGAAATAGGATTTCCGTAAAATCCTATTGCCGAGATAATGACTCCTATTTCTTCTGTTAACTTCTTTATCTCGTTTGGTCTATTTATAGCCTCCTTGACGTCAAAGAACTTTTTATCAGGCCATGCTGCTATTGAGATAGACTTAAAACCGTGTTCTTTGGCCCACTTTAAAGTAGTTTTAAGATCCCCGAGCTGGCCCGAGGTTAGGAAACCTATGAACATATTCTCCGACACTACGATACCGCGTGCTCCATATATAATACTAAGTCCTTGTTTAACAGTTATAATGAAGGATTAAGTTTTAAATCTCTCGAGAAGTAGAGAGAAAGGAGAAACGTGATCAGAAATTTACTTGAGTCATACATCATTTCACTAGTCTCGCAAGTAGTAGATAGACTGAAGAGAGAATTTGGAGAGAATTTACTAGGAGTAATTCTAGAAAACTTCGATGAAAATAATCTCAGGGTTGCAGTTATTCTCGAGAGCTATGAGAGGTCACTAGAGCCCATTAAAAGCAGAGTACAGTCGGCGCTCAACTTTAATCCATTTAAGTTAGTTAAAGTTAAGACCGATATCTTAGTGTTTGAAGATATTTTCAACAATTTAAGTAAAGCCATACTTTTCCTATATTATTCAAATGGAACCATAGTATACGATAAGGACTTCATTATCTCAAAAATAATAAATGGATTAGAGAACGACACGCATGATGATATATTATCGATTCTTGAAACAGCTAATAGGTGTTTAGAGGACGCCGAGAACGCTATCGGAGAAAACGACTTAGTCAAGGCAATATACAAGGCTTCTCTTACAATAGATCTCTCACTCAGAGCACTAAGCGAGATAGCTGAAATTTACGGAGACATATTAGACGATATTCTTGAAATAGAGTACGACTTAATGCCTACACCTGGAGACTTGTTTGAAAATCCGCTTATTCGGGAGACACTGAGCTATAGGTCAAGTGTACTAGAGCTAGTTGATAGAGCGAAAAAAACTTTAGGGATCCTAGAGAACATAATTTCGCATACTGTTAAACACTACACGTAATTAGCTATTTTCCTTCCATTCTCTTATTAAGTTTTAAACATATAATAACATATTTATAGAACCGCTTTTCTACTAATACGTCTATGCAAGCAATTAAGCATACTATTGTTCACTCCGCTGAGCTTAAGAAGCTTTACGCTCCTCAAAGGAACATTATTTGTATTGTAATAGAAACTGAAAAAGAAGAAGAAATAATGACCAAACTACTGAGCTACTATGCTTCTCGTAAAGTAAAGCTCCTGAGTACTTCTGTAACGCTTCATCCTGAGTCTCCGAGGGCGTACATTACTTCTATTCTTGATATAACTTCAATAGACATGGACGTAGCTAGTCTAGTTAGGGAGATAAGGTCTTTACCCTATATTCACAGAGCTGAAGTTCTCGAAACTCCTATGACAAGAGCAAAAGCACGACTAATTACATTTACCTTAAGAGAGTTTTCAAGTATTATTAAGGGAGCATACGAGAAATTCGAAGACGCCGGAGCGGTCTTTCTTTACTTCTTAGGCTATGAAATGGGACTAGATATAGCGGAAGATATTACAGAGAAGTACTCTGACTATGATGCCTTAAACCACTTCTTCTTTTGGATTAAAGCTCTCGGATGGGGTGACTGTGAAATCATAAAGTATATCGATAAAAGGGAAGTAGTAGTAGAGGCTAAGAACCTGTTTGAGTGTATGATATTTCTAGGAGAGAAAAAGATTCCTACAAGTCACTTATTTAGAGGACTACTGGCTGGATTTACTGAAGCCCTATGGAGAAAGAAAACTGAAGTTACTGAAGAAACATGCATTGCCTGCGGAGACCCTGTATGCAGATTTATAGTGCGCACTACTGAGTAAGTAGTTCCTTGAATCTTAAGGCGTCTTGGCCCATGTAGACGTTGTTAAACATTACGTACACTTCTTTACCCTCATACCTGGACAAGATCTGATCGCGAAGCCACTTTAAATCATCATCTGTGTACTTATAGCGGTAGTTTACTTCACGAGGTCCTTTGCCGTGGAGTCTAAAGTAGACTATTTTGTGCTCTGATACAGGCCATCTCTTAAACGGGTCAACTACATGAACTAACCCTAGTTCATCGACTATCTCCTTAACCTTGTCTAAATTATCGTTCCAGGTTCCTCTAGGTTCCCAGGCTATAGTAACTTCATTAGTAGAGATTGACGAGAAAAATTCTTTTACATTCTTGACGTTTTCTTCGCTGTATTCAAACGAAGGCGGTGTCTGGAAGACACATATTTTCGCTTCTAGTACTCTACATATTTCCAGTACTTTTTCCCATGCTTCAAAGTTTTCTTTAGTTGGCTTGAGAAAGCCGTAGTTTTCGAGATTTCCAGGAGGTTTTTCTTTAAGTCTTCTCCAAGTAGGTGACGTGTGTGGATGTGTAATTGCTTGCCATACTTTCACACAGTATTCAAAGTCTTTGGGCGCGTCATTTCTCCACTTTCTAGCTCTCTTGACTGTAGGTAAGTTATAGAATGTATCTTGGAGCTCTATTACATTAAATTTCTCGAAGTAAGCTTTTCTGCCACCTTTAATGCTCCATCCACATGTACCTACTTTAATGACAGTAGTCATTCTATTCTAGACTAATCCTCGGCGGTAGATAAATTTAAAATTTAAAGCAAAAGGCTAATATTGTGCGTAGAAAGCTACTTTTCGAAATACTCTCTTTTCAAGACTACTTGCAGATAGTAAGTGAGCTAGAGAAAATAGGAGCTAAAGTAGAGACAATAGGCTATAGCTCTTTGAATAAACCTCTTCACTGTATAAAGCTAGGGGAAGGTGATACTAGAATACTAGCTATTTGTAGACTTCACGGTAATGAACCTGCTACAACTAACGCGGCTCTCTATTTTACCTACCTGTGTTTAACTGAAGGTAGAGTGGGAGGAATACCTATGAGAGATGTTTTAAGCAAATGTAAGATAGCGCTGGTTCCTGCGGCTAATCCAGATGGACTTGAAGAGTACTACCGCCTTTACGTAAAAAACCCTAAGCCTTCTTGGGAAAATGTCTTTGGCAAAGCTAGAGTAAATGCTGAGGGAGTAGACCTTAATAGAGACTGGCTCTATTTAACTCAAAAAGAGACACAGTGTCTTCACATATTGTTAAATGAATTCAGGCCTCATATAGTGCTCGATATGCATGAATTTTACTTTAAAGGAGGTTATCCTCCACAGTGGCCTGATGGAGAAGAAGAATTTATGATATCGCTTACTGACACTCCTTATTTCATGGTAAGTGAGAGTATAAAAGATCTCTCTAGAGAGATCATGGAGAGAGCAATAGATGCAGTAGTAAATGAGGGATATGGTCACTGGAAAATTAAAGAGAGGTGGTTTGTTGGAGAAGAAAAGGGTGCTAGAAGGGAAGATGTAGTAGTACCAGCCACTTTTCTAGGTTCTCATGTACCATATGAACATTCAGCCAAATTACTTGTAGAGACATGGGGAGTAGGCTTAGGAGAGTACCTTCTTTCAGATCGAGTCAACATACATTCTCTCATAATAGCACACATAGCCTATTACACATATGAAAAAGAAAGAGAAGTAAAAGAAGCTGTAAGTGAGTCTATTAGCGAAGATATAGCCTTTCCAGAAGCTATGTTCAGAATTTCTGGTCCATCAAATGAAGTAAATAAGGCGGAAAAATTACTTAAACTACACGATATTGCGGCCTCTAAAGTAGGAAATGAAATTCTCATAAAGCTTCCCCAGCGCAGAAGCCGCATGGCCTCTATTCTCCTTGACAAAGACTTTGAGCTAAACCGCAGGCTATTCGAGAAAAGAAAGTTCTATACTATAGATCACTTCCTTCAAGTGAAAGTAACAAAGTACTCTTAGCATAGATGTGAGAAAATGCAGTACGATATTGTAGTCTGTGGAGGAGGACTCGCAGGTGTGGCGGCCGCAGTAGCTGCAGCGAGAAAAGGAAAAGAAGTATTGCTCATCGAGCAACACGGTTTCCTCGGAGGATGTGCTACGCTAGGTTTGGTAAACCCTTTCATGAAATATTATTTAAATAAAAATAAATTGCTGGCAAATGAAATATTTTTAGAAATTATTAAAAGACTAAAAGACAGTCGCGGCGCGTGGGGAGAGCCACCTCACTTCTTTGACCCAGAAGTTCTTAAAGGAGTTTTATTCGAAATATGTGAAGAATCAGGTGTGAATATCCTTCTTTACTCTAAGGTGTTAACAGCGAATACCGAAAATGGAATTATTAAATCCATTAATGTGAGCTTGAAAGAAGGTATTGAAGAAATCAAGGGAACAGTATTTGTAGACGCTACTGGCGACGGAGATTTAGCTGCTTCAGCTGGCGCTAAATGGGAGTACGGCGATGGAGAAGTAGCTCAGCCTATGACTTTAATGTTTAGAATAGGCAACATAGATTATAAGAAATTCGTCGAGTACTTGAGAACCGCAAACGACTGCTCCGAGTGGGTAAACCTTAACTACATCGAGAAATGTGTTGAAATAGGAGCTCCCTTCTCGTTTGCGGGATTATCTAAAGCTATCAATAAGTACAGAGAAGATTTCCCTGAAATTCCTGCACAAAATAAGGTATTCTTCCCTACATGTCTTCCTCGTAGAGGCGAAGCTTTTGTCAACATGACTAGAGTACAGATGCTTTCCGGCTTAGTTAGCCGCGATTTAACTAAAGCTACAATCATGGCTTACTGGCAGGCATACAAGCTAGTACTCTTCTTAAAGAAACATATTCCCGGCTTTGAGGAAGCATATCTACTTGAGTCAGCTCCGATTATAGGTGTTAGAGAAACTAGAAGAATTATCGGAGAGTATGTCTTAACAGCAGACGATATTTTGAAAGCGAGAAAATTTGATGACGCCGTGGCTGCGGGATGTTACCCTATAGATATCCATCCAATGCGTCCATCAGACAAAGAAACTATTATGAAAGGGCCTCCTCCTGGAGACTACTACGAGATACCTTACAGGTGTCTCGTACCTCTTGGACTAAAGAATCTTCTTGTAACCGGGAGATGTATTTCTACTACACATGAGGCGCAGGCTGCAATAAGAGTAATGCCTATTGCTTGTTCGCTAGGTGAAACAGCAGGCTACGCGGCAGCCCTAGCGGTCGAGAAAAAGGGACTAGTCCGCGAGATCAACATTAATACTCTTCAAAAACTCTTAGACTATAGACACCGATGAAAATACTAGCTCTATTTAAATACAATAAAATTAACGCAAATAGCTTAGCTTATATTCTTGCCGCTTTAGAGTCATCTGATGTATTCTACAGAATTGATGTAGAGTTAACAGAAGATGTTTTTGGTCATTTAGATAAAAGATCTTCTTACTACGATAAAATAATAGTACTATATTCTGTAATGACTACACAGCTTCAAAACTATTTAAAAGAATTTAAAAGACTTAAAGACTATAAGAGAATTCTTAAAGATAAATTGCTCTTAGTAGCTGGAGGGCCTCATCCTACAGGAGATCCTAGAGGAACTATTCTCAAGCTAGGGTTTGATGTAGCTGTAGTAGGTGAAGGCGAAGAAACATTAATTGATATTCTTGAAGCAGTACTGAGAGATAAGCCCTTAATTTGTGTCGAAGGAATAGCTCTCCGGGGGAGTAGAGAGAAAGAAGTAGTGATCACGAGAAGAAGAAAGCTAGTTGATTTAGAGAAATATCCTCCCTGCTCCAGGAAATATGGGCTTTTTCCTCCTATAGAGATAATGAGAGGCTGCCCTTATGCATGTAAGTACTGTCAAACTCCGAGAATTTTCTCATTTACCGTGAGATATAGGTCAGTAGACTATGTCAAGAAGTGGGTTAAGTACTATGTGCAGCAAGGTAGAAGAACTATACGCTTTATAGCCCCGAACGGCTTTGCCTATGGGTCGAAAACAGGAAAACAACCTAATCCAGAGAAACTGAGGCTTCTGCTGAAAGAAGTGAAGTCTATTCCTCGGACAAGAGTTCATTTAGGTAACTTTCCCAGCGAAGTACGTCCAGAGTTTGTTACAAGAAAGGTGCTGGACATTGTCGCAAAATATGTTGTCAATAAGACGTTGGCTATAGGCGCGCAGAGCGGCAGCAACCGTGTTCTAAGAGACATTGGGAGACAGCATACTATTGAAGATGTCTACGATGCAGTAGACTTAGCACTAGAGTATGGTTTTACTCCCTGCGTAGACTTTATTTTCGGTCTTCCAGGTGAAACTGAAGAGGACCTTGAGCTAACGCTTAAAGCTATAAAAGAACTATCTAGCAAAGGCGCTGTTATCAGAGGACATACATTCATACCGTTACCTGGAACTCCCTTTGAAAATGCTCCTCCAGGGAAAATCCCTGAACACGTAAAAAAGGAGCTTAAAGAACTTAAAGAAAAAAGTGTCCTCCGAGGGGAATGGAAAAAACAAGAAGAACTAGCTTTAACTGTAACTCGGTTATGGAGATCACTCTTTTAGCACCGCAACAGCTCTTACAGGTGAAGCGCTTCCACCAGCTATTTTTAAAGGCAGGCCTATAAACTTGAATTTCTTGCCTAAAAGTTTGTCTAAGCCTGTTAAGCATTCGTATATCACTATGCCTTTCGACAACAATACTGGATGTACTTCAAAAGGCGGCCTGTCTATCGATGGTGTATCTAGTCCAACAGCCTTTACACCTATTTCTACTAGCTTTTCAGCAGCTTCCTTACTCAGGCCGACATAGTCCGTAAAATATTCAGGTCTACCTATATACTTGTCAAAACCTGTATAGAGCAATACAATATAGTCTTTTCCGACACGAGTTTTTTCAAGAGCTTTGTTTAAGTCTTCTAACGTGATTTCTTCTTTCAGCTTCTTATAGCTAAAGTCAAGTACAACCCCTTCTCCTACAAATTTCTCCAAAGGTACTTCGTCTACCGTAGGTGTGTCTTTAATAAAGTGTGCGGGAACATCTACATGTGTCAAAGTATGTTCTGACAAGAAGAGAACGTTTGAGTAAAAGCCTTGAATTTCTATTTTTGACCAAGGCAGAATTGCTGGCTTAGGGTGTGCAGGGAATACAGGTGCTCCGCTTTCTATTTTGAAAGATAGGTCTACTATTTTCATCGATGATAGCTAGGAAATGCTTCTTATAAATATTTCTCGAGAAGATAATTACTATTAGTAATTATTAAAGCAACTTAGTTAAGGTTTCTTTTAAATAGTACTATGAGATAGAGCTTCTAGGTAGAATTACATAAAGTCTGGTCTTTAATGATTAAACGACAATACTTAAAACTTAAAACTAAAAATAAACTGTGTCTAGAAAATTGAGTAGAGAACAGCTAGGTTTAGTGCTAGGACCTCTACTTGCAGTGCTATGGCTTATAACGCCGCCTTTTCCGGGTATGGTTGAGGCAGCAAGCCAGGCTGGAGTAAGTGTTTATCACTTAAAGCTTGCTTTAGGAGTACTTTTCTGGGTGGCAACATGGTGGATAACAGAGTGTGTTCCATTGGGGCTAGCAGGGCTTGTACCTGCTTTGCTCTTTCCTATGGTTGGTCTTGTCAGCTGGAAAAAGGCTCTCTCATCGTTTACAAGTCCAATAATATGGATTTTCATGGGAGGCTTTGTTTTAGCCAAGGCTTTTCAGGTTTGGGGTCTGGATAAAAGAATAGCTATTAAACTGTCCTCGCTCTACAAAGGAAGCAATCCTGCTCTCGCAGCTTTCTTCACAGCCTGTCTACCTGTATTCATACTCACGATGACTGGCTCTATAACAGCCTCTACTTCAATTACGTATCCAATAGTGTTGGCGTATCTCACTACGCTAGGTTTTCAGAGAGGAAGTAGGTATGGTGAAGCAACAATGCTTGCTCTAGGCGAGGCTGCGACAGCGGGGGCTATGTTTCTCTTAATCAGCACTCCGCCGAATCTTATAGCTAAAAGCGCTATTGAAACAGCAATGCCTGGAACAACAATTACTTTCCTTGACTGGATAATTGTGGGAACTCCTCACGCTTTTTTAGGCCTAGTGATAACGTGGTTCATTACTTTTGCATTAATAAAGCCCGAAGTAAAAGAACTTTCAATTGAAAAGAGAAAAGAGCTATTGAGTAAAATCGAGCTTAAGCCTATGTCTCGCGGAGAAAAAATTGTTCTAGCAATATTTCTGTTAACTCTCTTCCTATGGACTATACCTGGCTCAATTTTAATATACTCTACAATAAATCCAGAGTACACTTGGCTGAGCAATCTTCTTAAAGCAGTTCTGCCCGAGGCCGCGCCAGCAGTACTTGCTATACTTCTGCTAGGACTTATTAAAGTAGAGAACAGGCCACTCTTAAAGTGGAAAGATATCGAGGAGGGAATAGACTGGAACGTGGTCTTCTTATTTGGAGGGGGAATAGTTCTGGGAGCAGGACTACAAGCAGCGGGCTTTGATAAGTGGATAGCAAGACTTATTGTATCGCAACACTTCTTTAAAATAAATGTTTACACTCTTTCATTTATAAGCGCGATATTAGCCTTCCTCATAACGTACCCTGCGTCTAATACTGCATCCGCGCTAATAGCATGTCCTCTAGTAGCAGCAATGGCTATTGGAGCAGGAATAAACCCTATTCCTCCTGTAATCATCGCGGGGCTGGCTGCGTCTATTTCAAGTGCACTACCCAGTACTACGCCTCCTATGGCTATAGTCTATGGCTCCCGCTACATTAAGCTATGGAATATGTTCAAAGTAGGCATGATATGTGATATAATTAGACTAATGCTTCTAGTGTTGATAGGACCACCTTTAGCGGTGTACCTGTGTCAGCTAAAGGGGCTTCCACTAATACTAGGCTAAATTCGCCAACTCGAGCTATTTACGTCTTTCAGCTCTAGTTCTTTCTTTAATTGCTCTAAAAACTTTAGCATTACCTTATGTCTTTTTAAAGCAATTTTTTTAGCCGTCTCAGTGTACATCAAATCCTTGAGCCTCAGCAATTTTTCATAGAAATGTTCGATAGACTTATCTATGCCTCTACCTTGCTCACCAGAGTACATAAAACACCTCGCTATACCTATAGCTCCTATAGCATCGAGTTTATCTGCATCAGAAAGTACTTTTGCTTCAAGAGACTTAGGTATTTCTCCCGATGAAAAGCTGTGAGCTTTAATAGCTTCTATGACTCTTTCGATAAATTCTAGTGGAAGTCCCAGCGAGGATAAGTATTTTTCAGCTATTTCGGCGCTCTTTGCTGCGTGGTTTTTCTCATAGCCTAGTGCTCTACCTATATCGTGGAGCAGACTAGCTATTTTAAGCACGTTTAAATCAGCTTTCTCCCTTATACCTATTTCTAAGCAAAGTCTATATACTCGAAGTACGTGGTCAAATCCATGCGAAGGATTTTTCACATTTCTATATAGTTTCTCAACATAACTGTAAACTTCTTTCTCAATATCATTAAAATTCATAGGTGAAATTGTTAGTTCGAGCTTAATATCTATAATTCTCATGAAAAATACACGCTAATTACTCAGACCTTTAAGTGCCAGTATAGCTCTCATGAATAATTTTTGGCCCGTGCGCCTTACTGCTTGCTATGGTATAGATACTGCAATACTGAATAGAAACCTTTCTAAAATTTGCAACAAAATCACTACAGATATCTTCTTATAATTCCGGACAAAACTCTAACTTAGTGATGAAACGTATTCACTCTGAGCACTATGACGAAGATTCCACGTACTGACTTTCATGTTCTCTTTTCTCTTTATATAGCTGCTCTATTTTTGCCTCATAACCTTTGATTATATCGTGTCTAGTGAGTATACCTAGTAGATGGTAGTCGTTTCTTGATTTTATTACAGGAAGCCTGCCTACTCTGTAGGTAATCATTCTGTGAATTACTATATCCAGTGACTCATCTTCATAGGCTACTATAGGCCTTTTCATAATGTCTTTTACTTCGAGTTTATCTCTTTTAGAAACAGGTATTTTAGCTACATCCGTATAAGTAACCATACCTATTAGTTTTCCATCAGAGACTACTGGAAAACCAGAGTGCCCTGTCTTTTTAACTAAATTCACTACGTCACTTAATTTAGCTTCTGGCGATACTGTTACGACATGTTTAACCATGACATCCTTTACTTTAACTGTTTTAAGTATATCTACATTGAATTCGCATAAGTGCGCAGGAGACTCTATTCTCGAAAAAACCTGACTAATATATATGCTGTGCCCTCCTGAAACTAGGTAGCTCGTTGCGCAGGCTAACATTGCCGGTATTAGTAGGTCATATCCTCCAGTCATTTCAGCAACCATGATCATTGCCGCCAAGGGGACTTTGCCTACTGCCGAGAAAAAGCTCATCATTCCAACTATGACGAAGCCTGCCGTATTTAAGTTTAAGTCAAATACCGAGTTAAGAAGCTTTACTAGCCCTCCCCCTATGAGCCCACCTATTACTAGAGAAGGCGCAAAGACTCCTCCACTACCTCCTGAAGCCACCGTAAGTGAAGTAGTAAGTATCTTTGTTGCACCGACAAGAAGCATTCGCTCAGTACTAAGCTTATTGAATATTGCATATTGTATCCATCCATATCCCATTTCCAGAGCCTCTGGTACGGCTATACCTATTAGACCTGTAAGAAGCCCTCCTAAGGCTGGTCTTAAGTAGGGATTTATTTTAGCCTTTTTAAAGAACCTGTGTATGCCGTAAAATATTTTGACATAAACTATAGCTAAACCGCCCATTATTACGCCCAGTAAGAAGAAAAAGGGAAGCTCAGCTATATTGAATTCTATGTCTTCAGGTATAGCAAAGATATGTTCAGGACCCCATAAGGAAACAACTATAGTGTAGCCCACTATGGATGAAATAAACACTGGCACCCAAGCATCAAATTCAAAATCACGCTTGTACAAGACTTCTAACGCGAAGATAGCTCCGCCTAAGGGCGCTTTGAATATACTGCCTATTCCTCCTGCTACTCCGCATAAAACAGCTATTCTTCTATCTCTTATAGACAAATGAAGAATATTGGCTATCCAAGAACCAAAGCCTGCTCCTATTTGAGCAATTGGTCCTTCTCTACCAGCACTTCCACCTGTACCGATTGTTATTGCTGTGGCTATCGACTTAACTATAGGCACTCTCGCCCTAATAAGTCCTCTTAGCCTATGAAATGCATGTATTACAGAATCTGTTCCATGTCCTTCTGCTTCGGGAGCGAATATGTATACTATGATACCGCAGAGAAGCCCTCCTAACCCTGTTAAAAGCGGAAAAGCCCACGCTCTCTCTATTTCGAGCTCCAGTTCCTCTATGAGCTCTTTCTCTCCTTCGCCGAGAGGTAGGGGAAAATTGTATCCCGCGATATTGTTTAAACATAAGTACAGCGCTGTGTCTACAAGTAGCCTTAGCAGCACTGCGCTGAAACCCGAGATAATTCCGATAAGTGTTCCTAAAATAAACCACTTTTCGAGAGACTTTATTCTATCAAGGTACATTTTAGAATATTTAAGTGTTCTGAGGTATCGCGCCCTACTTAGCATACTTCTATCACTATGGATAACAAAACCAATTATTTAAGTTTCTTTTAAAATCCCTTACATGGATCATTTGCCTACGGTTTTCTTTATACGAGGTAACTTAGAGAAAACTTCCTCAGCCACAACTATTGTCTTACACCGTTTAAGTTCATTTCAGCTAGCTTTCCTAAAGGCGACTTACTGCGATCTCTTACCTGGTACTCCATTAGGCTAACTCTGCCAGACATCGTAAAGGTAATTGATGAAGCTATCATTAATGGTACTAAGAGCTTATAGTTTCCGCTAAGCTCGCCTACTAAAGAAATAGCCGTTAAAGGTGTTTTCGCGGCGCCAGCTATGAATGCTCCTAAGCCTACTAGCGCGAATTTAGATGGATGATCAACAAGCTCGGGAACAATATCTTTGAATAACAGGCCTATGCTCCCCCCTGCTGTAGTTCCAATGAATATGGCTGGAGCTAGAAGCCCGCCACTGGCACCTGAACCTACTGTAAGCGATGTAGCGATAATCTTCAGTATTGTTATTATAAAAAGTCTTTCCATATCCTTAGGTTCTAATAGAGTTTCTTCGATAGTATCATAACCTAGCCCCATTACTTCAGGATAAAATACTCCAATTAATCCCGTCAAGAAGCCGCCTAAAGCACATCTTATGGGTAGAGGAAGCTTAGTTTTCTCAAACATATGTGAAATTTTCTCAAATATTACTGAATACAATATTGCTATAAATCCTAGGAAGACTCCTTCAATAGCATATAGTCCTAGCTCCTCTATTGAAGTTACTTCAAGCTGAAGTGTGTGGAACCTGGGCTCCCAGCCCACAAAAGAGGCGTATATCGAATATGATATAGCTGAGGCTAAAACACAGGGTAGCAGAGCTACTACCTCAACATCATATACATATGGTAATTCTACTGCGAAAAAGGCTCCAGAAAGAGGAGCCCTAAATACACTTCCGATAGCCGCAGCGACTCCCGCGAGCATGAGCACCCTTCTTTCAAGTACTCTTAACCTTAGCTCATGTGCTACAATAGACCCTAGTCCACCACCTATCTGAACCATAGGTCCTTCGTAGCCAGCACTACCTCCAGAAGATATTGTGAAAGCAGAAGCGATGAATTTGAGGAAAGGTACTCTCTTTCTAGTAAGTCCTAATTTCTCATGATAAGCTTCTAACATCTGCTTAGTTCCTGAACCTTTAATTTCAGAAGCCATAGTCTGAGCTATTAGCCCTGCTAATCCGCATCCCATAGGAGTTACTATTAGAAAAACGTAGGGATAAGGTATGTGGAACTTCTCAGGAACTTCCTCAAGAAGTATCTCCGAAAGCCATTCTACTGTGAAATGAAATATTGTTACTGTAAATCCAACTACTATTCCTATACATATGGCTAAAAAAATCCATCTGAAGAAAAATCTATGAGGTATTCCAATGAAGAACGCCTTCAATACCCTAATTTTACGCCTTATAACAGCCCCCAGCATTGCTGCCATCTTCGAGAAAAAATATATTCAGGCATAAATATTTAGCCTAGACACAACTATGAGAATAATTATTGCTGGAGGTAAGGGTGTAGGAGAAGCTATTGCTAAAGAACTTTTAAGAGAAGGACACGAGGTAACGGTAATAGACAGTGCCCCAGAAGTATGTGAACACTTGCTGACAGAACATCCTGAGTTATCTATTCTCTGCGGGGATGTAACAAACCCTAAGCTGCTCGAAGAAGCAGGCATAAAAAATGCGGACGCTTTTATTGCGGTAACGGAAAGAGATGACATTAATGTAATTACAGCAATGTTAGCTAAAAAGTATGGTGTTGAGAAAATTATTCTTAGTATAAGGCACCCTGTTTATCGTGAAATATGCGAAATGCTCGATCTGAAAACCGTGGTAGATTTCTTTGAGTCCGCGGCTATTAGAATAAGAATGCTTCTCGAAGGAGAGGCACTTTTAGAACTGGAAAAATGTATTGGAAGAGACTTTGACTTAAAAGAGAAAGTTGTAACTAAAGGAGATCATGGTAAGAAAATAACGGAAATTCTGGCTGAAGACGAGTATCCAATAGTTGTTTTAAGAAAAAAGGACGCGTTTATTCCTGAAGCAAATCTTCTGCTTGAGGAGGGAGATAAAGTAGTTTACATCAAGAAAAGGAAGAAGCCAACATTATTACACTTTTAGCATCCAGTGGACTGTCAAACTAGAGTGTTTCTCAGTTAGCTTCAGCTTTTCAGATTATCCACCATCAGATAACTGCAAAATTTCAATGGACTCCCCCTCTTTTACTTTAACTGAGAACGGTTCATAGATTATTTTACCTTTATATGATATTATGACTGAATCGTACCTGATTCCTAGTTTATAGAGAACTTTAGCTATAGTTGCTCCTTCTTTTACTTCAATAATCTCTTCGCGAGGAGGAATATTGTATTTGAGTAGTACCTTGACCTTCATACTCTACACACATCAGCTCGGGGAGTTAGGATTCGTCGTCATAGCTCGGTTCCGAGGTCGCTCATCATGAAGCTTAACTTTAATTCGCTTCAACTTCTTTAGTATTTCATTTTTGGCCTTTAAATATTCTTCGGCTGAAAGAGTACCTGATTCAGCCATTCTTTTTAAGCCTTTAGCTGTTAACTCAAGCAGTTTAAGTTGAGCCAGAAGAATATTGTAGTCGTATTCAGCTGTTATTTTGAGTTTGAGAGCTTCCTCCATTGAATAGAAGAGCTTGCCGTCTCTAATGAATACTGTTCGATGAGCTATTTGTGTTAACTCAGGATTATGGGTTACTATAACGAAAGTAACTCCAAGGTACTCGTTAAGACATCTGACCAGTCTTAATATACTTGCCGCAGAGACTATATCTACTGCTCCAGTGGGCTCATCCATTAGTATTACTGAAGGTTCATTTGCAAGCGCTCTCGCTATAGCAACTCTCTGCTGCTGGCCTCCCGAAAGCTGGCTCGGTCTATGATAAGCCCACTTCTCTAATCCAACTAACTTTAGTAAAATTAATGCTCTCTCTTTACATTCCTTTAAAGTATATCTGCCGCTGAAGAACATGGGCAACATCACATTTTCTAAGGCAGTCAAAGTGGAAATCAAGTTATACATTTGAAAAACAAATCCCAGCTTAAGGCATCTGAGATGGGTTAACTCTTTTTCGCTTAAATCAGTGACATCAATATCATCGATTATTACCTTTCCTGATGTAGGTCTGTCAAGAGTACCCATGATATTCAAAAGAGTGCTTTTTCCTGAGCCAGAAGGTCCCATTATGCACAGAATTTCACCTTCATATACCTCTAAGTTAATATTATCGAGTGCTCTAACACTAACCTCTTTCGAAACATCGTATACTTTAGTTACATTAATAAGCTTGACTACGGGCTTATTCATATCTAAGAGCCTCCAAAGGCCTTATCTTTGCAGCAGACCAAGAAGGATAAAATGCTGATAGTAAACTGATAAATACCGCTATAAGGATACCTAAAAGAGCTACTTCTGAAACAAAGAATATCGGTATTTCCATCATTAAACCCATTTTAAGCAAAAGGAACTTCACAAAGTGGGCCTCAACATAGCCTACAACAACGCCTAAGACGCCACCTATTATACTCATTAAGAACGCTTCAGTTAGAAATATCACAAGAATATGTGTACTGTCTGCTCCTATAGCTTTCATAATTCCTATCTCTCTTACATGCTCTCTCGCAGTCATAGTCATAGTATTCATTACACCTAAAGCAGCTACTAATAGCCCTATTAAAGTGATCGCCATTAACACGCCCTCTATAACTTTAAGAACTTTCATAATGGTTTCTAGTATATCTTTTTGCTGAACAATACTAGCTTTGGGGAAAATTTTCTTAATTTCATGTTTAACAAAATCTATTGAAACTCCTTCATTTATTTTAATCAGTATATGACTTACATACCCCTTTCTGCCAATCATATCCTGTAACTTTTCTAAAGACATAGCTGCGCCAGAAAACAGGGATGCTCCCTTTATTCCAAGAAAAGATGATGAAATACCTACTACCTTTAAGTACTCGACTTTAGATGAAATATAAAGTGCTTTTACAGGGAGATACTTACCTAAGATTACTTTATTTTCAGAAAAAACAGACTCGTCTACCAAAAGAAAATCCGTTTCATTTTCATAAGGGAGCCTACCTCTAATAACTGTCACATTAAAGAAAGATACTAGATCTTCTCTCCTTACTCCAGCTAAGTAGCATCGAGATACTCCCACTTTACCTGTAATGAAAATTACTGGCGCAGCATTCTTTACTCCAGGAATCTGCTTGACTATGTCGACTACTGATTCAGGTATGTTTATTTCCTCGCTAACTATTATCAGATCTGCACTAATGAGACCTTTTAGTTGCTTTTCTACTTCACTATGCATACCTATGCCCACAGTTCTCAATGCTACAAGAGTAGACACGCTAACAACTATAGCTAGTACTGTAAGGCATGTTCTAGCTTTACGGGTGCACATGTCTCTTACTGAGAAAAGAACAGCTACTTGCAAAATACCTATAATCTTCCACATTCGACTAAACTAAATAGAACTACTTAATATTCTCTTAGCTTAGTAGAATAGTTCAGATATATTACAGTCTTGTATGCTCTCTATATTTTTAAAGTCTTTCAATACGTTTTCAACGAAGTGCTTAACTCCGTAGATCGCACTATTAAACTCTGTTTAAAAAATTGTTGTATTCTAAAGCTTTCTTATGAATTTTCTGTGTGAATAAAAATATCGCCTTCCTTTGTTAAGCCATAAGTAATTTCGTACATAGATAATACGTATCCATTAGAAGCCTCTCGTAAAGCTTTGCTTTATCGATATCAGAAGATATAGTGCTGCGGGAAAGAAGCAGAGATACTATTAGAACTTGCTTTTCACCATATCTCACGAAGACAGTAGCTAAAGCGTATCCTCCTCCCGAAAGACTTATCTGAAAGGCAGCACGAAAACTCTTTCACTCTCATTATACTCGTACTTCAAGTTCATTTGATCAAGAAAACTCTTTATCTTCTCTGCTATCTTATCCATGGAATTAGAGCAGTGTCAGACAATATATCTGTTGCGCTTAGCTCTAAGTCACAACGTGACACTTTTATACAGCTTTGCCTACAAATACTGAGTGATGAACGCTGGAACAGCTGAATAGTGAAGAAAAGAAGAGTCAGCTGAAAACTTTTATTCTCCTTCTTCGTATTATCGCATACCCCGCCTTCCCCGCCTACATGACGACCTTAGGGGGATGAGAATGAGTGTTAGGTCGGCCAGCGGGGGACATTATTCTCTTAAATAGTTTATCATGATCGGTATTATTTTACTTAAGAACATTGCCGAGTACTTTACACTTTTATCCATTCGCTTAAGAATTTTTCTTTTGAGATCAGTATACACTACTATTGCTTCTCCTCTAAGTCTATGTAATCTTTTCTCTGGATGAGGAATATCTAGTATTACTCTTGTTTTAACACCCATTATAAGTTCTCCATCGACTTTTATTTCTACATAGTTTTTCTCAAAAGTTTCCGCGACTTTAGGTGGAGCGGGACAATCTACTAGTGAGGATAACGAGAAATATTCCGTAGAATTCTTGAAAGTAGCTGCAATTATTAGTTGAGTTAACTCTTCTTCACGATTAAAAGGACTAAGTATAAAGCCTATAAGTGGTGAAGCTCCTTCAAAAGGAGGACTTCTAATCAATAGCACAGTCGAGTCCCCTAAATATACTAGAAGCCCTGAAGTCCGCACATAACTAATAGACTTAGCAGTCTTCAATTTACTTTTAATAGAACTAACTACGAATGCATCGTCTTTTGCATACGTTATATACGGATGACAAAAAATAGCATACGTTATACAAATAATTATGGTCAAAATGAAGTAAATTGCGGCCGCTACTTCACTTATTTCTCCCAGCTTTCCTTCAATAGCGCAGACTAGTACAGCCACTATCTCAGTAAATAAGTATATTGTGATTACGTCAGATAAGCCTAGACCCTTAAAAATACATCCTAAGTGAGATGCCCCATACTTGAACTCTGGCACCACCTTCTTAACGGCTACTCCTGCCATCATCCTACTTAGCCATATTAACAAAAATCCTGCCGTAAGGAAAAATATGGCTAAAAACAGATCCTCTATATTAAAGTAGACAATATACATTCCAAGTAATGGAGCATGAAGCACTACGAAGATTAACCCAGCGACTAGCAATAGTAGGTTTAACACATAATCTTTCCTCAACAGCATTTAAATTTTTAATGAAAATAGAATCAAGTACATCAGAAATCAGCTGTCCTGGCCTTCCGCACTGCTCGGCGTAGTTCCGGTCATCATCTACATATTATTTCCTAGTTGAACTTTATTAACTTAATGTCCTTTTCAAAGACCTCTAAGGGAAAGTATTATTTTAAAGCCGATTGTAATTTAAATAGGGGCCTGTGAGAGCTTTTAGGATAATCGGTCCTCTTAAAGGCGAAGTAGTTGAACAGAAGGTATATGAAATTAAAGCAAATGAAGTCCTAGTTCGGGTTGGCGCATGTGGTATTTGTGGAACCGACATACATATTTTCAAAGGAGAATTGCCTCTCAAATATCCTGTAGTGCCTGGACACGAGATCTCAGGCGAAGTAATTGAAGTGGGTAGTGAAGTTCAGTTTTTCCGAAAAGGCGACAAAGTAGCTGTTAACCCTAATTTATATTGCAGGAAATGCTATTACTGTAAAAGAGGGCTCGTACATTTTTGTGAAAACTGGAAGGCTATAGGTATTCACTTACCAGGAGGTTTTGCTGAATACGTTAAGGTTCCTGAATTTCTTTTGCATAAAGTTCCCGAAACACTTTCTTTCGAGGAAGCTGCTTTCGCGGAACCTATTGCATGTTGTCTTCACGGTATACGGAGGCTTGAAATAAGTACGGGAGACAAGGTAGCTGTATTTGGGTTAGGTCCTATAGGACTTATTCACATACAGTTAGCTAAGATGTCTGGCGCTTCTTTAGTGGTAGGTATTGATCTTATTGAGAAAAAACTAAAAATAGCTGAAAGCCTTGGAGCAGACTACACCATCAATGCCGGCTCAAAAGATCCTGTTAAAGAGATAATGAGTTTGACTGAAGGTAGAGGCGTAGATAAAGTTATTGAGGCTACAGGTAGCCCTAAGGTACTTGAACAAGCTCTTAGAGTAATTGACTACTGCGGGAAAATACTCGTTTTCGGTGTTGCTCCACCAG
>Ga0180301_10000193_pt1 | contig 46319 bp, 43 predicted proteins | sample GuaBasSediGuay16_FD_121797 | JGI IMG/M metagenome (GOLD analysis project Ga0180301, IMG submission 121797) | Subseafloor sediment microbial communities from Guaymas Basin, Gulf of California, Mexico - Guay16, Core 4569-2, 12-15 cm | ecosystem: Environmental > Aquatic > Marine > Hydrothermal... | reverse complement strand
AGCTACTCCAGCAATCCATAGAGATAAGCCCCAGAACTCCACATCGGCATATGCAATTATTCCATAGCTAACTGCCTCGGTATACCAGAAGGCCCATGAAGCAAGGAAACCAATTGTCGGATCTAGAACTCTCGTTATATAGATGTAGTCGCCACCAGCTCGAGGCATCGCTATAGCCATCAGGGCGATCGTGATACCTAGTAGGATCGTGGGTATACCTGCTATAATGAAGGCTACTGGGACGTTTGCACCGGGGTAGGCTACGGAGGCTGTAACTGAGAACTTGTTAATACCACCTCCAATAACGTGGCATAGAACAATAGAGAGAGCTGTAAATGGGCCTACTTCTCTTACGAGACCAGAAGCTCTTCTCACGAATACAACTTCTCCAACTTCCTCTCCCATATTTCATAACCTTTCCAAGTATTGGGGAGGAAATAAACAAAATTTTGGTATTCCAGTATACATCAAGTAAATTTGCTTTAAAAATTTTTCACAAAAGAACTAGTATCTTACTTTTTATGATAACAATTACAAATTATTTTACCATCATATATAAATGGGAATTAATTCTAAAATTTTTTATCAAAGATTCGCGAATTTTCAAGTATTAAGTTAGCTAAATAATAAGAGAATTCCGTTATAATAAAAATTAGATAATAGCAGACGCTAATGTTTTTTATTAACTTTTCCAAATTTGCTAATTATTAGACTATGCAAATGGAGGAAAATTATCAGCCTTAAGGAGAGCATTCTCTGTACAAAATCTTCTTTAAGTAAATGTACTCCGATGACTCTTAAGCAATTTCTCACATTTATTCGTGATATGAAGATCTCAGAAACTAAATGTGTTAAAAGAACACATGGTGAAGAATTAGATCTGTTTATTAATGATGAATGGAAGTTCTTTGTGATTAGATGCGGAGGTATATTCTATCGTTTGTTATATAGGATTAAAAATTGAAGATTGGCTGGTTATGACTAAATTTCAAAACGGCCCTTCAGCAATATTGGAGCACTACTAGTATGGTTTTGGGAGTATCATATAAGCAAATATAGGATATTCAGGAGCCTATTAATTGTACTATATCCTATTCTAGTGTGGTTTCTAAGTGGGTTTATTCCCTAATCTTAATCTTTAAGACAGAACTAGTATCACAATCATCAATCTTTGTAGTGGTTCTCTCCCTTTATTTAGGAGTAATCGCTAGCCTCCTATGTTTATCATTACTAGGCTCTCTTTTTCTCTCTGATTATGTTTTCATTACTAATTACTCTTTACTGGTACTTCTTGTGGCGAGAAAAAAAAAGAGAATAAAAATCATTTTGACTTTTTATTATCATGAGATATAATGAATAGAAAGTTGAATGAACAACACTATTTATTCTTCTCAAATTTAGACAATATAGTATAACTATTTCTAAAAATGATATAAAAATGAGAGATAAAGCCTCAACATATCTAAAGTGAAAGGAAGGAAAATATATAAAAAAATTAGATAATAGCTAGTGCTAATAATTTTGATTAAAAATCGATCAACTAACTAACTTTATTTTTCGAATTTTTCAATTCTCGTACGAAGGAAAACTTAAAAATAAGAAAGGTGCATCTTTTCCTTTAAAATAGATAGGGAGGGAGTAATCGTGGCTAGAATTTACTTCGCAACAGATGTGCATGGTAGCAATAAGGTTTGGAGAAAATGGATTAACGTGCCCTATAATATAGAGAACGTCGATGTCCTCATCCTGGCGGGAGATCTTACTGGAAAAAGCATAGTACCGATTATTGATAGAGGCGACAAGTGGACAGCGAGAATATTTGGAAAAACCTGGGAGCTTAAAACAAGACAAGAGGTTGAGGAATTGAAGAATAAGATTGCGGAATCAGGTTATTATCCAATGGAAATGACCCCACAGGAGGTTCAAGAGTTACAGAATAATCCTCAAAAGCTTGAGAAGTTGTTTGAGAAGGTCATGACAGAGCGCATGGAAGAATGGCTTAACATGGCTCTAGAGAAGGTACCAGAGAATGTTGAAATAATTGTTATGCCTGGAAATGATGATGAGTTCTGTATTGATCCAGTAATTCAGAAGTTTGAGAAAGAATCTGGTGGCAGAATAATCTACCCTCTAGGAAAGGCTGTAGAGCTTAATAGCTTGCCGGGTTATCAGATTATAAGCTTTGACTATGTAAACCCAACTCCTTGGAATACACCACGAGAGGATAACGAGAAAGGGCTCTGGAAGAGGATGGAGAAATTAGTAGATCTAGTGACAGTTGATTGGGATCATGTCCTTCTAAACTTCCACTGCCCACCATACGGAACAAGACTCGATCTAGCTCCAAAGCTGGATAAAAATTTGAAACCAGTATATGTACTAGGAGAGCAAATTAGGGAGCATGTTGGTTCTAAGAGTGTTAGAAAATTCATCAAGAAGTATCAACCTTTAATGGGTCTTCATGGGCACATCCATGAGAGCTACGCTGCTGATAAAATCGGGAGAACCGTGGTTGTTAACCCAGGATCAGAGTATGTTGAGGGTATCCTAAGAGGTTTTATCATAGATATTGATCCTCATAAGGGATTAGAACGCTGGTGGAAGGTTGAGGGTTGAAGTATGGCTCATGAGCCGAAAGAAATTGTTCCAGATGAAGTCTTTATTAACGATGCTTATAGGATAGTGAATGAGGCTCAAAAAAAGGGAATCATCATCAGGGTTATTGGGGCAGTAGCTATTAGGATTCATAGTAAAGATTTCGAGGAGCTTCATAAGAGATTAGGGAGATTAGGAGAGGGCAAGCAAAACTTTAGTGATATCGATTTTGTCGGTTATAGTAAGCAAAAGAAACTCATAGAAAAATTTTTTGAGAAGGATATCGGCTTTATTCCAGATAAGCGCATCAATCTATTATTTGGTCATAAAAGGCTAATATTCTATCATCCTAAGAACTGGTATCACTCAGATATATTCTTTGATGCCTTAGAATTTAGTCATGATATATTCTTTGGTAAAGCTCCGGGTAAGGGAAGGTTAGAACTTGACAGCCCGACAATTCCTCTCTCAGATCTCGTACTGGAGAAAATTCAGATTCACGAGATCAATGAGAAGGATATTAAAGATCTGATAGTTCTTTTCAGAGCGCATGATATTGGAGAGACCGATGAACAAGAAGTAATAAATGCTAGGTATATTGCGAAGATATTAGCGGACGATTGGGGTTTCTGGTATGATGCAACAGCGAATCTTAAGAAAGTGAAGCTTTTTGCAAAGAAGTACTTAGAAAACAATAAAATGGATCAAGAGGACTATGACGATGTTGTTAAGAAAATTGATCTTCTCCTTGACTATATAGATAAGGAGCCTAAAACAAAGAGATGGAAAAAAAGAGCAAAAATCGGTACTAAAAAAATATGGTGGAGACCTGTTGAGGAAGTAATTCGATAAAAAATTCTTCACTAACTAATATATTTCCATAATAAATCTTCTTAACTTACTCCAGGAGCTGCTTCCTTTTTTCTTAAAATTTTTAGACCATATTCGTATCCTACATCAAAAGCTTTCAGATTTAGTTCAAGAAATCTACGCGGAACTCTCTCAGCTACAGCTTCTTTTAAGTGATCATAATCAATAATTTTTGTCACAGCTGAGAAGAATCCAAGCATAACGATATTTGCTACAATCCTATTACCTAAATTTTCAGCAATCCTAGTAGCTGGTATAGCATATACTTCTGAAGCTTTTTTAGCCCTATTATCTAGGTTCACCAAATCACTATCATAAAGAAGAACACCATTTTCCCTAAGGAATTCAACATATTTATTATACGCTGGCTGAGACATTGCAATTAGTATATCAGCTCCCTCAATAAAGGGATAATCAATCTCCTCGTCTGAAATTACAATCCTTGACGCACATTCTCCTCCACGAGCTTCTGGACCATAGCTGGGAACGAATGAGCTTTCTAATCCCGATTTCACAGCAGCTGCGTAGCCTAGGATATAGCCAGCGAGAACAATTCCTTGTCCACCAAAGCCGCATAAAATTATTTCTTTCCGCATTTTTCACACCTTTCGATACTTATTAATAAGCTCATATATCTTTTCCTCAAAAGTGGGTTTCTCATCGGCAAGGTCAACGAATTTTCCAAGTATTATCTTTTTGCCCGGGACTATGTCAGCTTCTTTAGGATCTGCGAAATCCTTTATTTCACAATTCTCTTTGAAGAACTTCAACATATCTATCGGGTCAGGAAACTTGTTTCTGCGTCCATAAGCTGTTGGACAGGGTGCTAGAACCTCTATGAATCTGAACCCCTTCTTCTTGAAAGCCTCTGTAATGGACCAAGCCAATCTTCTGACATGAAGCGATGTCCAGCGAGCAACGTATACAGCACCAGCAGCAGCCGCCAAGTAGGGGAGGTTAAATGGTCTCTCTGGATTGCCATAGGGAGTGGTTGTCGTGTAAGCTCCTTCCGGAGTGGTTGCTCCTACCTGTCCTCCAGTCATTCCGTAGTTAAAGTTGTTTACACATATGACTAGCAGATCTACGTTTCTTCTTGCAGCGTGTATAAAGTGGTTTCCTCCTATTGTAATAAGGTCTCCATCTCCACTAAAGACTACGACGTGGAGATCTGGTCTGGCTAATTTTAAACCCATTGCAAAGGGAATAGGTCTACCATGAGTCGTGTGGAAAGAATCCACCTTTATGTATCCTGCTACTCTTCCAGTACACCCAATTCCAGAGACGACTACTAATTTCTTAGGATCGATACCTGCTCTCTCTACTCCCTCAAGAAAGGCACTAAGAGCGCTCCCTATACCACAGCCTGGACACCATATGTGAGGAAGCCTATCTGTGCGTAAATATTTGTCCCATAGATGACTTTCGACATATTTAACGGGCATAAACATCACCTCAGCTTATTAATAAAGCTCCAGATTTCGAGAGGGGAATGTATTGCTCCGCCCATCTTAGGAATTAGATGCACCTCTGCTTCTCCTCTAACAGATCTCTGAACTTCTAAGAATACTTGTCCATAGTTTACCTCTGCAACAATGAAGTGCCTTACACCATTCTTGGCAAAATTATAGATATGTTTCTCGGGGAAAGGCCATATCGTTTTCAAATCAATTAATCCTACACGTGCTCCATTTTTACGTGCAATTTTAACAGCCCTTATAGCTGATCTAACAACACTTCCAAAAGCAACTATGGCTATGTCCGCATCATCCATCATGTAGGTCTGGATATCAATAATCTCATCCGCATGTTTCCTAATTTTGTCATTAAGTCTCCTGATTAATCTCTCCTGAACTTCCGGATCCATCTTAGGATAACCTTTCTCATCGTGTGTCAGACCAGTAACATGGAAGAAGAAGCCCTCCCCTACCGGGGGCATAGGCGGAATTAGATCATCTTCAGGCATGTATGGGAGAAAGTTTTCCTTAGACTTAGGCTTTTTTCTATTAATAATAATTATTTTTTCGGGAGACGGAATTCTCACTTTCTCGTATAAGTGGCTCAATCTCTCATCCATCAACATTATCACGGGGACACGATATCTCTCAGCAAGATTAAAAGCTCGGATAGTTAAATCAAAACATTCTTGCACAGAGCTCGGTGCTATAGCTATTATCTCATAGGGGCCATGAGATCCCCACTTCGCCTGCATTACGTCCCCTTGACCCACATAGGTGGGCATGCCAGTAGATGGCCCAGCTCTCTGCACATCCACGATAACAATAGGCGTTTCAGTCATAACTGCAAAGCCTATGCTCTCCTGCATCAAAGAGAAACCAGGACCGGACGTGGCTGTCATTGCTTTAAGTCCTCCCCAGGATGCTCCGATAATAGCCATTATGGATGCTATTTCATCCTCTCCCTGGACATATATTCCTCCGACTTCTGGAAGTCTCCTAGATAATCTCTCAGCTATTTCTGATGATGGAGTAATAGGATACCCTGCAAAGAACCTACAACCAGCAGTTATCGCACCTTCAGCAACAGCATCGTTGCCACTCATGAAATATATCCCAGGGGAGAGGCTCATTCAGATTCCTCCTCAGACTCTTCCATAGGTTTAGAGTAAATAGCAAATTCAGGACAGATAAGCGTACAGAAGCCACAAGCTATGCACACCTTAAGCGGAGGGTCTTCAACAAGAACCGGGTAGTGATAACCCTGCTTATTAAAATCATCAGAATGCTTAAGAACTTTCATCGGACAGAACTCGATGCAAGCTCCACATCCTTTGCATCTATCCTTGACTATATAAACAATCCCACGTCTAATCTTGACTCCGAGTCTCTCCATTTGTCTGATTAACTGTTTTTCTTTACTGATTGTTTTAGACACTATTCTCACCGAGTACTCGACCTTCAAAGCACACACACTCAATAATATCGTAAAACCCCAGAACTCAACCTCTATTAAATATACTTTGTTTATATTATGGGATAATATATATACAAAAAGCGGCTGAATGAAGGCAAATGTCAATTCTATATATGCCCAACCTAATCATATAAATACATTGAATTAATCAAATATACACACTATATTAAACATAGATTGGTTTCCAATTCCCAAATCTATAAAATTTACAAAAAATGTTCCACCTATTAAAAAGCTCTCATAAAAAGAAGATCTAGGCAAATAAATCCGTGCCTCTTATACCATAGTTCACAACCAACTAATTGAGCAATTATGCGCAACGAGAGAGGATTGTAAATCCGATGGAAAAGCTTTTAGAACCGTCATAATACCGCTGTTCTTAGAAAAGTTGGGAAAATTGCTATCAATTCCGCTTTTTATCACTCCCCAATCTCACCTAAAAATCATATTACAAAATGCTGCGGATAATACCCCCGATAAAACTTGGGGGTAAATGCTGCCTTGAGTAGGGTGGGGGTTAGGTAGTGGAACGAAAGATAAAAACAACAAAGTAGGAGAAACATGAGCTGCGACGCTAAGATGCAAGCACATCTTTCTTGCGGGAATTTCGAGATTTCCTACACTCTAGTGCAGGGGAGTTGAATTATGACTATTTATGTATAGTGTGTTATATTTATATATTGATTTGACGGCAGATCTCCCCATTTATAGACTTAATAGGCTTTTGAGAATAGACTCTGGGGAAGCAATCTAATCAGAGATGTTTGGTATGCATGTCGAACAATTCATCAAGAGAAAGTACTCGGAGTGGTTGAAGAATTCTAAAGACAAAAGCGTTACTGACGATGTTAGGTCAGTATTAGTGACAAGAATAATTTTTATCCTAACCACACACTTCTCTAAAATTTCCCCAAAAATTCTCTATGAGATCTGGAAAAAACTAGAAGGAAGCATTAACGGGATACCGGAAGATACTTGCTGAGGACTCATAGCAATTTTATAAACAGCTTATTCCCCACAGTTATTATTTATGATCAAGCTGGTAGCTATACCATCAACTTACACAGCCGATGAGAAAAATTTACTCTTAAGGACTTACAAGATAGGGCTCATTGCCAGGGCATGCGCGACCTTCGGTATTACTGATATCGGAATTTACTATGATCCAGATCCAATGTTTGATTCCCATGGATTAGGAAGATTCATTGTTAAGGTACTGAAATACTTAAATACACCCCCGTATCTCCGAAAAACTGCTTTTGGAGTAGATGACTCTCTAAAGTATATAGGCGTGACCGAGCCTCTCAAAACTCCCCATCACCTAGATAAGGAATATAAAGTGCCTTACCGATACGCCTACGTGAAAAGAATTCTCAAAAATGAATTAGTTGTAACTGACAGTTCACGGGAATACGTTGTTAAGAAGACGAAAGCATATAAGGAAGGAGAAAGAATCGTAGTAATAGATACTAAGCAAAAAATAGTTATTGATAAAAGACGCCTCCCCTTGTATTTTGGCTATGACGTATTCTATTTCAATAGAGAACTAGTAGATTTTCTCAAAAAATTGCGTAAAAGAAACTTCCTAATAATAGGAACTTCACGATACGGGGAAGACATAAGAGAAGTAAAGATTCCACAGCGTGAAAAAATAGCAATAATATTTGGTTCACCCTTCCGAGGCTTGAGAGAAATCTTAAGAGAGGAAAAATACATGAAATATTTCGACTACTTCGTAAACACAGTTCCAAAACAAACAGTGAAGACTATTAGAACAGAGGAAGCGCTCTTCTACACATTAGCTATCCTTAGATATAAAAAAATATTATGACCTATAACATGTTTTTAGAGAATATAACAAGTTATACTCCTAGATTGTTCAAGATCCTTAGCTATCTTTATAATGTCGCTAACATCTAAGCTAATTACGTCAGCATGATCTACTTTATTTGCAGAAATAACTTTTTCTACGCCCATAAATTAATAACTAAGCATTGTAGAGACTTAATAGTATCAACTTTCTTTCTGGGAACCATAATTCCCATAACTATCATTCCCAATATGCTCTTAACAAAAATATCTTCTTACATGCATAATAATCCCCCTGACGTTTTAATGTGCACCAAACCCTTTCGCTGTCTAGTGTTAAATATTTTCATACTTTGGACTTTGATTTCTCTTTCTCTACAGATGCTATCATTAGAGCTAAGATTAATATGATCAATGGGATCAATAAGTCTAAAGGCGGTGGTAAGGATGACCCGTAGACCCTCGCATAATAATCTTGGAAAACAATAATGTAAAAAAGATCTGCAAAAGCTATGAATAAGCCCCAGAACCTCAAACCATTAATCCTTCTTAAAAATCTAATGATAATATACTTCACGAATAGTTTCTTAAACACGTTCATAGAGCCATAATCTATTTCCTTGTTTAATCTTTTTTCAGTAGTTGCAACCATCAATGCCAGAACGAGGACAATTAATGGAAGCAGAACCCAACCAGGATCAGCTGGGAGATACTTCCACGGAGGAAGAACCAATATGAATGATATAATGTCCCAGAAGGCAATAATTGTGCCAATGAAAAGTACTTATTCACCTTTATCCTAGAAGTCTTCAACATATCTTATCCCAGCTCATTAGTGATGATAATTCATATAGGGAGCAGTAAATTAATATTTACGATGGAATCGGATTTTAGTCTTCTTATATAAGTGAATGAAAAACAGCATCCAATTTTTACATAGATGTGATAAAAAACCGCATGGCAATTATTCTATACCTTATGATGTATTTCTTCATCTCGAATGAACTGGTACATGTCTCTTGAACTAAGTACATAAATCGACATTGTAAAATATTGATTCATATATCTCCTCCACGCCTCAGAAAACTACTTAATGTGTTATTAAGAATATTTGAAGAATTGCTATATTTCGGCACATAGCTCTAAATATTGTTGATATACAGATTTCTCTTCACCACTTTAGGATAAGTATTTTTTAAAGCAATATCTGTTTCTGGGAGATATCCCTAGCCTAATAAGGAATCTTTTATAATTGAAGAATAATGTTTTTGAGTTTAATATGGAAGAGTATTTGTTAGTCGTTTCGGCAAGCAACTAATCTTTGTTCTCGAAAATTCCCCGTGAAAAATCTTATTCGAGGAAGCAACAATGGTTCAAGCGTACCTGGATAAAATGATGGATGAATTGGATGCTTTGATTAATGATTTTGTGACCATAAATTATAGTACGCAGGTCGCTAGGGATAATGTAAAGTATTATTTAGTCTGGTTAAAGAGATTTCTTGCGGAGAATAATCTTAGATTTGATAGCCTGAAACCTGCAGATATTATCAGGTTCCGAACTTGGTTAAGTCTTCAGAAGGGTCGTCATGGCCGCCCTTTAGCATCAAAAACTATTCGACAATTGCTTAGTCTTGTGAAATCGTTTTATGATTTTCTCGAGAGCCTTGGCTATTATAACCCTTTCAAGGACTTACCTACTGCTACTAAGAAGAAGATAACCCCTAGGACAAAGTCTGAGAAGGTACCCAGAGAATTTACGGATAAGGAACTCGAAATGATATTTAACCATCTGAGAAAAGGTAATAAAGATGTTTACCTAGCATGCCTAATCGCCTTCGCCACTGGAGCACGTCTCCAAGAAGTATTAAGTCTCAAGGCCGAGGATGTTGTAGTGAAGAATTCTGGTGTCTACATAATAATCAGGAGTGGGAAAGGTCTAAAAGAGAGAGTCTCCATTGTTGGTGTGCCCTCGAAAACAATAGAGGGTAAGGAAATTAGTAGTGTTATTCCCAAACTTAACGAAGAAGCAAGAAAAAAACTATTAGAAAGAGTAAAGAAGGTGAGGAAGGGATACATATTTGGTGATGAAGTGCGAAGAAAACGCGTCAGAAAAAACGTTCAACAAACCCTTTATCGCTTAAGCAAGAAATTGGGAATAGAGGTGCACTTCCATAACTTTAGAAGCAACTGGGGCGCAAAAGCATTAGCTGCGGGAGTCCCCCTAGAATACGTAAGCAGGCAACTAGGCCACGCATACACCTCCACAACCGAGAAGTACTATGCAAGAGTAAAAGATGAGTATGTGATAGCATTCATAAACTCTCTTCTGTAAGAGTTTCTTAACACCCCTCAAATCCAACAATGATCCAAAAGTATACATTTTTATATACTTATATGAAAATTTATAAACTCAAAAGCAGGGAGGTGTCATTTTTGAGTGTGGTTCCCGTTAGGCTATCTAAGGAAGAAATTATGCTTATTGATTACTTAGTAAAGATTGGTCGGTTTAAAAGCAGAAATGAAGCAATACGTTACATGATAAAGAAGAGTTTGCAAGATTTGCTTGATGATTTATTCGTTGCAAAGGAAACTGATAGGATCGTTGAGGATCTTCTTAAGATAAGTGAGGACATTTTTATTATAAAATCTGAGAAGACAGCCGAGGAGTTAGTAAGAGAGGATAGGGAGCGGATCTAATGCGAGTATATCTCGACACAAATATTCTGGTTGCCTATTTCAAACCAGGAGACCCATATTATTCTGATTCTCGGACAATATTGGAGAAAACAGATATAGATAAAATCGTCTCATTCTTAACATTAACAGAGTTCTTATCAGTTATTTTTCGCCTTTACAGAAATAGTCAGATCGAATTCACTCCAAAAATTAGAGAAATTTTTTCGCAATTACCTCTGAAAAGTAGAGCAGTAATTCTCCTGAAATATATTGTCAGGAAATTCAATCTAAATATTTTAGGAGCCAAGGAACTATTAAACTTCAGAATAAATAGCGAGAATATACTATTCCCACTAGAATTTCTGAAAGCAATAAACATGGCGGGCGAGACAGGGTTGAGAACTCTTGATAATCTTCATTTAGCCATAGTAGCACTGGAAAATAAGGTTTCAAAAATAGATTACTTTATTACGGGAGATAGAGATTTCATAAATAAGAGACAAATAGTATTTAGGGTGACGGGAGTCCCCGTCCTGACCCCAAGTGAGTTTGCGCATCTTTTAGGCCTAAAGCATTAAAATATATCTATTCAGCGTACCGGTAGCTCGTCCAGTCAGTTCTATATTTGGTATGAAAAAGTTTCGATACCACGCTGTTCTACTCTAAGGTCATGAGAGAGCTTGAAAAGGCCTTAAGCACTCCACAAGATGCTACACATTTAGAGAGAAAATTTTTTTAGAAGATCTGAACCATATCTTTTTGATCACATTCATTGTTTAAGCCAGTAGTGCTATGATTCCAAGGAAAAAGAAAGAAAAAAAGGAAAAAGAGAAGTAGAATTAGGCTAATTCGTGATTTCTATTTTTATTCCAGTTCGCCCTTTTCACCTTTCTTTTTTTCTTTTTCTTTGCTCTCATTTCCTTTTCACTCAAGAATTCCTATTGGCCCATCTTTGCGATGGACCTACCATATATTAGTTATCGATTCTCTTTATAATCGCTCTAGGAAAATTTTCTAGTGTTTTTGACGGTTTTGTTGTGCTTGATTTCAAAGAGGGTTGAGGATTCTGACTAGAATATTTTTATTGCTTTAAAATTGCATAAATTTCGACACAATAATAGATTGAGAGAATCGATGTCGAGACTGAGCAACAATTATGGAACCTATACAAGCTAATAAGAAAAATGCTTCATATTGAATCTAGCGAAGATGTAGAGATAAATCGATTTACATAACATTACTACCTCTTGTCTATTTCAAATTAAGAATCAATGATGAAAAAATAGTTGACAAATCGCGTGATTTGACTACAATGTACGTGAGTAAAGCCAACATTTAACAATTTATATTAAGAATTTTTTATTGAAATCTTGGTGGGGTTTGTGCGCAGGTTTCAATTTATTTCTTTCCTTATCATTCTAACAATAATGAGTAGTATCGTCCCCGTAACTTCTTCGAGTAGCGCGAGTATGCTTATTGATACGGGTCCCGTGACTTATGAATACTCCGTCAGGGTTACCGAGCCTTATAATGGGAGCGTCTGGGTCTCTTTGCGGGCCGTATATATCAATGAGAGCTATATTAATGAGAACTTTGTTATGCCAGTTTGTTTGCGGGAGATTGTTCTTAGCCACGATTACGGATCCAAGGTCTACAAGTTTAATTATACATTTCTTTATAATTTCTCAAACGGGGATTTCATAGCCTATAACTATAGTTTCCACTTATACTTTCCTGTAGATTATACTGGGGCCCTGCTACTTAACGTATCTTTAGTTCTCACATGGCTCGTCCTGATAGCCCCGCTCGATGTATGCTTCTCCCTATGTATTCAAATTCACGTCCTAGAGAAATTTTCATTAGAGAGAGCATTACTATATGCTCTCTTAGTCTTAGTAATTGGAGAGACAGTATTGCTAGTAAGGAAAAGATGATTAACTAACTGAATAGCCTTTAAAAATTAGAAAAGAGTAATGAGAATCCATTGCAATATGATTAAGTTCTTGTTTTTGCTTTTAACCATTCTTTAAGTTTTTTAATGAATTCTCTCATGAAAGCGTGTAGGTCGCGCCAGGTTCTGCTGGTGACGAGATTTCCGTCTATAACTACTTCAGCATCTACCCATTCTGCTCCTCCCACGATGAGATCCATTTTGGCACCAATTGTTGATGTTACTTTCCTTCCCTTTAAGAAGCCGTAGGCGTTTAATACGAGTAAGCCGTGACAGAGAGCGCCAACGGGTTTATTCGTGTTAAAGAAGTGTTCAAGAATTTTTCTTATTTCTGGATAGTTTCTTATGTATTCAGGGGCTCTACCACCTGGGATTATTAAGCCATCGTACTCCTCGGGATTTACCTCGGAGAAGGCCTTGTCAACCCAGATAAATCGATAGCCTGGTTTCTCGGTGTATGTCTCATAGCCTGGTTCTCTATCATGAACTACTGTCTGTATTGGTTTCTTGGTAGGTGCAGCGACATGGACTGTAAATCCTTCTTCGCGTAATCTAAAGTAGGGATAGAAAATTTCTAATGCTTCGGCCATATCACCAGCTAGAATAAGAACGCTCATCTTAGAACCCTGAAATAATAAACTGTTTTTAGTTGAGTTCGTTATAAGATAGTACTATTGTATTACTAAAAAGTTTTGTACCGCATCGATTTTAACGGAGGTAAGTGAGTTCGAGTTTGAGTAATTTTTGCTCAGTTTGTTTAAGGCTTATAAATTCTCAAGACTCTTACTGGTAGCGCTCTTCTGATAGAAACAATGTCGAGGTAACTTAGTGCAAATAAGAGAAGGATAAACGGATACCCCTTTACTTTCATTCATAACTGTCCGCGCAGCTTCATAGCTTGAAAAACTCTGTCTACGGCTACTATATAAGCAGCAGTTATTTACATCCTGAGACTTTAAGCACACCTCAGGGGTATCTTAGAATCAAATCTACCAATTCATTCTCTACTTGTTATGCAAGTATTAAATATTAATATATTGAGGATATGTTAGTAGCTGTCTTTGCATAGCCATTCTGTGTATTATCAAACCATCGTATGAGCTGAGATATCATGAGGGATGAAGTAGTCTTAGAAATTGAGGATTTATCCTTTAGGTATCATGGATCTAAGGAGTACGTCCTGAAAAACATCAATCTGGAGTTTCGTAGGGGCGAATTCGTCTTACTTATCGGGCCAAGTGGTTGTGGTAAAACAACTTTAATAAACACGATAAATGGGATAATTCCTCACGTAATTCAAGGCTTAAGAAAAGGTCATGTGAGAATTCTTGGAAAAGAGGTGAAAGATCTCTCATTAGCAGAGATATCTACTCACGTAGCTACTGTGTTCCAGGATCCTGAGACTCAATTCTTTACACTGTCTGTGCTTGATGAAGTGGTTTTCGGGCCAGAGAATCTTAGATTACCGCGAGAAGAAATAGCTAAAAGACTAGAATTCGCGGTAAAAGCTACGGGAATCGAGGATTTGTTGGAAAAGGATCTTATGAGTCTCTCGGGGGGTCAGAAGCAGAGAGTAGCTATAGCGTCAGCTATGGCCATGATGCCGGATATTCTCATCCTAGACGAACCAACTACAAATCTTGACCCAAGAGGTGCTGCGGAGGTGCTTAAAACTATTGCCAGACTGCGCAAAGAAACAAATGCTCTTATCATACTTATAGAGCACAGGTTGGAGGAAGTCTCTAAGTATGTGGATAGAGTTTTGGTAATGAATAATGGTGAGATCATAGCGGATGGTCCTCCTAGAGAAGTATTTGGCAATCCAGACCTTCTTTATGAAATAGGTATAAGACCGCCATGGGCCGCTGAAACAATTGTTCGATTACAAAGGGAAAAACTAATTAGTAGTGATGAAAAGATCCCAATAACTCCCGAAGAGGCCGCGGAAATTCTTCGAAAATATTTAAGCAAGCGTGGAAAAAGAGTTAATGCGAACGAGAAATTCTTTGCTAAAGACATTGAATACTACGAAAGCTTAAGGAAAAGGAAACCCGTGGTAGAAGTTATTAATCTTTGGCACCAATACCCTGATGGTACAATAGCACTCAAGGGAATAAATCTCACAATTCATGAGGGCGAATTTGTAGGGATCATAGGCCAGAATGGTGCTGGAAAAACAACTCTTTTGCTTCATTTGCTTGGCCTTTTAAGACCTAGTTATGGGGTAGTTAAGGTATTTGGCGAGGATGTTAGAAAGTTATCCGTGGCGGAGCTTTCTCAGAAGGTGGGTTTAATATTCCAAAATCCTGATTTAATGCTGTTCCAAAATACTGTATGGGACGAAATAGCCTTTGGTCCTAAAAACCTCAAATTACCAAGGGAGGAAATAAAGAAGAGAGTAGAGGAATCTCTGGAGATGATGCGTTTAAAGGGTTACGAGAAGAGACATCCCAGAGCTCTTAGTAGAGGGCAAAGACATAGAGTAGCTGTAGCCTCCATATTAGCGATGAGACCAAAAATATTGATTGCAGATGAACCAACGACGGGACAAGACTTTGGCTCCAGGAAAAAATATTTGGAACTATTAGAGGAACTTAACCGGAGAGGAACAACTATTATTGTTGTTTCCCATGATATGGACTTAATAGCTCGATACGCAAAAAGAGTTATCGTTCTTAAACAGGGACGGGTTCTTTTTGATGGCCCGACTAGAGTAGTTTTCTCTAGAGAAGATATCTTAGCCGAAACACATATAGAACCGCCATACATCACAAGAATAGGCAATAAGCTTCGCGATTTCGGAGTACCAACAGTTCTCACCATAGAGGAATTGATACTGGTTCTTGCTGATTTGCTTAGAGATTCAAAAGCTGAATAGATTTGGAGGGTGATGTTTAGTGAATGTTAAAGATATTCTAAGATCTGCCTGGCTTGGAGGCGTTACTGCTCCTATTATCTTAGTGATTCTCCAATTTCTTTCTCGAGAACTTTACTTAACCCGTTTTGGTTTCATAATCACGCTTTATAGGGATCAACCGATAGCTGTTAATACTGTTATTCAATGGCTGCTTCTTGCCACTCCAGAGGCTTTAGAAGGAACTAATCTAGTAGCAGTTATTATCACTTGGATTATCACGTGGGCAATAGTAGCTGACTGGGTCAAAAAATTTGATGATATAGTTCTTGGAATGCTACTGAATTACCTCGTTTACATCTTATATCTCTCATGGTATCGACATATCCCTGTTAAACTCTACTTTCCAGAAAGTTTCTATCCAATTCCATTCAGCCTACTAGTAGTGGGAGTAGTCATCTTGAATTATAAGAGAAAATCCCGGATCACATTTTTTGATGCGCTGGAAAAGGCAGGAATCAAGGTGCCAGCGGAGTATAAGGTTCATCTAGAAATGCCTCTGGTTTGCCCATCTTGTAACGCGGTAATTTATAGTAATTCTCATTACTGCTGGAAGTGTGGTTCCGATTTAGAATCTATTTTGTTTAGAAAGTTAGCGGGTGAGTCTTCATGAGTTATGAAATCGACCTATCTTTTCTAACTGAGTTATTCCCCATAATTCCCCCGGCTACGCGCGAGATTATTAGTGCTATAATGATATTCGTTATACTATTAACGTTCTTCCCAGCTCTTATAGCTTATCTAGTCTTCAAGATCATAGGTCTATCAGGGTTTAGAAGATTATTTAGTTATGAAAGAAGGAGCTCATTAGCGCATAGAATGCATCCTTTGTCAAAAATAATGTTTGTACTTTTCATTAGCATTGGTGTAGCAATGGTTGAAGAGTTTTGGTCGCTCCTTATCCTAACATTATTGTCGATAAGCATGTGGTCTATAAGTAATCCTAGCGAGGACAAAATGCGTTTACTAACTATTCTTTTACTTACTCAATGGTTATTAGTTGCGTGGGCTCAGAGCTTTCTAAATCCAGGATTTACCAGAGGAATAGGCTTAACAGCTATTTATCGCTTCCCCAAACCCTTGAGAATAGTATTCAATCTAAACTATATAACGTTAGAAGGATTCTATTATGGCGTCTCCCAGGGACTAAGACTGGTCGCTGCTCTGAGTGCTGCTGTATGGTTGATAACAACTACTCACCCTAGCGAAATAGTCTACGGATTACGGGTATTTAGGTTTCCTGTGGAGATAAACTTTATGATAGCTGTAGCATTCAGGAGCATACCAACAATCCTTGAAAAGAGCTCACTTGTTCTAGCAGCCGAAATAGCGAGAGGCCTTAGGATATTCCCAGAGCCTTCTACAAACATCATTAAAGTAATCAGAGAACTTTTCAGATCGTTCTACGTCGTAATCATGGCTTTTATCCCAGTTATAATAGAGTCGTTAAGAGCTGGCAGACAGTTGGCATTAGCCGCTACTACCAAGGCTTTCAGAGCGTATAAGGAAAGAACCTACTTCAGAAAAATACCTTTCACAACGTTCGACATTATATACACAATCGTATTCACAATAGGTCTCATCTTAATAATCATTATACCCTTCCTGAATTATTATCTAGGATTTCCAATAACCCTCTAAAAACTCTCATGCACTACCTTTATTTCTCGATAGCTCAGAATCCCATACCGTGATTTGATTTATATTGTTAATTTTTCTTAGTTTTATTTGCCTTTTAACTAGTCTGAGGAGATAAATTTGACAAGACGAGTACTCGCTGTTGTCCTATTTCTCACATTAATAATAGTTCCAATTGCGGAGAGTTCTTACAGTTTCCCAGCCATTAGAATTAGCACTGATTCCACTATCATAAAACCTCTCGGAAATCTAGGAATAATCATTATGATCGACGCTCTTAATGAAAGCCTTCTCAATATGGCTAATCTTACATGGATTCCGTGGCTGATTGACCATGGTATCACAATACTCAATGCCACAACAGTACTCCCCTCCGACACAACAGCTGCGCATGCTGCAATGATTACTGGTGCTCCTCCCGAAATAAATGGTGTTGTTCACACATATGCCTACAACGCCTCTGAGTATCACGAAATGCTCCCAGACGAGAGCCCGCAAAGTTACGGCTACATGGATATGCTTCGAGTAAAAACTCTTCCCGAAATGGCTAAAGAGGCTGGAGCTAAGGTAGCTCTTATAGTTAGTAAGGAAAAACTCCAATTAATGGCTGGTAAATCACAAGCTACTGATAAGTTGATAATTCTACCAAGCGATGTTATCGGTCCCGGCGATCCCCATGATGCCACATATCCTTTCGAGAAAAGAGTCATAAATGTTAAGTGGATCACGAATAAGACCATAGAAACTATCGAGGAATTCGCTCCCTATGTAATTGATGGTGAAAAAGCACTCATAATTACTCATTATGGAGAAATTGATTGGATCGCTGGGGCCCTAGGCGTATACCATCCAGATACTATAAGAATGGTTGAGATTCTAGATCAGGAAATAGGAAGAATAATCTCAAAAATCATCGACCTCAACCTATGGTCACGGACATTTCTCGTATTGGCAACAGATCATGGCTTCGTAAATGTTGATATCAACAAGAATTTGTTAGCCAGCGATATCAATCACTTGACCGCGATACACACTGAACATACCATTGTAGAAACTGCTGGTTTGTCCCTTTTCATTTACCTGAAACACCCAGAGGACTTGCAAAGCGTTGTTGATGAACTACGTCAGTATCCCTGGGTAAATGGTATATGGACTCGATACCCAGCCAATAATACAGATGGTACTCTTGCAGATCTTGGCTTAGACATAGATTATGCGGGAGACATCTTCCTAGATATAAAGCCTCCTTATTATGCTTCCCGTTACGCATCCGTAGGTGCCCATGGTGGAACAGCAACTCAAACAATCCCAATAATATTCTCTGGCGAAACTGTGAAGAAAGATTCGCAAGTAACAAACGTTAGCATAATGCATATTGGAGCTACGATGGCTAGATTCCTTGGTGTAACGCTTCCAAACGCTACAGTAGAACCACTTGATATTCTTTTACCCTCAGCATTCATAACCGCCTCCGTAACCCCCGCTATTGCACAACCTAATCAACAAGTTATGATAAGTGTTAATTATACACTTTCTGAACCAGTGAGTGGAAGTAGGCTAGTAGTGGATGTTATTTATAGTAATGGAAGCATATATTCTACCATATCCAGAGATCTCACTAAAACAAGTGGATCAGAGAGCTTTAATATAACAGTCTCCGAAGAAGACACTTATACTCTTAGAATATACATTGTTGATTCTCAAGACAATATTCTGGGAGGCACAGTAACTACTTTATTAGTGGTTAAGATCGAAGAAGCTAAGATGCCGCTAACACCTATCATTGGATCTTTGCTCATCACTCTAGTGTTATCGGGAATACTAATTTATCTCCCACTATACTTGAAAAAGCGAGAAGAAGCATCTTCTCAGTAAATTGTTGAATTTTTATCTTTTTTACCTTTCCTTTCTATAACACCTCTGGTTTTGGTGGAGAGCAATGCTTGGTACACTTTTACGCAGAAGAATCAGTATCCTGATAATTCTTTCCTATACTTTATTAATCGTTCTACCGCTATCTCTACAATTCGGTGATGTATTTAGACTAGAAAATAATCTAGCACTCGCCGATTTGGCAAGGAGCTCTTTGTTGTATCTATTTGATACATTTTTGCTTCTCTTCGTTACGGTTGTGCCCATAGGACTATTGGTTATAGCGGGTTCTAGAAGAAGACTAAAACGCCTTGGAGTATTATTAATCGTGCTTCTCTTAGTATCTTCCACAGTGCCCTTTTCTACTCACGGGGGAACACAGATTCTCCAGACTCGGAAGCCTCCTCTTGCTTCGAAAGTCTTTATTATAACTTTTGATGGCACAAGAGCAGATGCGTTCTGGGAATATGCTACATTCATCATTAATCATCGTAACGAGAGCGCATGGGCTTACAGGATTGTTTGTACTTATCCCACGATTACGTATCCTAACCACGTCTCATTATTTACTGGTACATGGCCCCAGATCCATGGTACAGAAGCGAACGCTGGGGGAGAATATTCTAGTGTACAATTTATTCTCAGAAAATATAGACCGCCGAGAGAAGAAGATATTTTCGAGGTAGCGGAGAGATACGGAATATTAACGGCTATTTTCGCCGCTCCAACCAATTTAGCAAGTATTTTAGGAGCATCGAATACTTATCGACGCACAGGGGGGTTAGGCGCAGAAATGATGAATGATGCTATAAACTTCATAGAAACTCATAAAGATGATATAGAGAAAAATGGATTGTTGGCTTGGATACACTTAGTAGATCCGGATGAAGCTGGTCATCAAGCGGGTTCTGATTCTACTCTGTACCACTCAACAATTAGAAGAATGGCGGAGTTAGTTGGTGAACTCTACCAAAAAATTCACGATATGGGATGGGAAAACGATACAGTCATAATAGTAACCGCTGATCATGGCATGATAGGTCAGAGGCATTTTGGCGTATGGCCACCACTTGTTGCTGACATACCATTATGGATGTGGGGTGCACCGTTCAGGCATGGAGTAGAATTGGGTGGTGGAAGAATAATTGATATAGCTCCTACAGTTGCGTTTATACTCGGAGTTCCCCCACCGAAACAATCAAAAGGCATCGTACTTTACAGGGCCTTCAATGAAACATATGTAAAATCTATTAGAGGAGATAACATCGATTTAGAGGCAGAAGCACTATCGGCTTTGAAACATGCTTTGCGTATAGAATACCTTGAGATTCTGAAATGGGGCGTTCTATGCGTAACAATGATGTGGTCTGTCTTCTTATCACTAATCTATGCTCTTAAGTATTTCAGAAAATTAAGACGAGAACTAATTAAACGCGGGCTCACATAACCCCCTTTTGTAGAACCTCAATTATGAAGTCAAGCAGTTCGTGGTAAAGTTTCTCTTTTTCTTTTTTACCCTTAGACACTTCCTTTACTTTCACACCTAGTACTTGAAACAACTCCTCAAATACCCAATAACAAATGGGAGAAATATCGCTTTTCTCTTCAACAATTATAGTTGAGATCTCACCATTCTTCGCTAATTCCAATACTTTTTTTAATCCAGGTCTTTCTGAACAGAGGCCACTCGTAATATCTATCACTTTATCATGGATTATGAAGCCTTTCTCCTTTGCATATCTCTTGAGCCTTTCGATTTTTCTCGAAATGTCTTTTTCTTCACTAGGAGTTGCTCTCACATAGATCACTGCCCTATACTTTTTATCTGCTTTTTCTCTCTCACCTAAAATTCTCATGATTTCTGATAAAGGATAACGAAAACGCCCACCTGGAGTCTTTATGTATTTTATCTTTCCTCTTTTAGCCCATCTATAAAGTGTTAATGGATGAACACCCAGCAGTTCAGCAGCTTTTTTAGGAGGCAAATATTCTTCCCTATCCACGGCACCCACCATTATCATTATATCATCAAGACCAATGATCAATAAAAAGTAAGACAGTCCTTAGTCCTTAAGTAATAGGTTAATAACTAACAAAAACATGTTAAAAAATACGTTAACTCCATAAAAGATGTTCAAGTAGAATCTGGTACTGTCAGTATTGTTGGGGGAGACAAGTCAGGCCTGCCTCCGATGATGGATTGGTTCTTCGAAGGCACACACTTGACTCATCTGTACGTCCCTAACTCAGCGGAACTGAAAGATGGTGACTTGGATCCAGGAGAGAGTGTACCATTTGAAGTGATCATGGAGACTTTCGATGTCTATAGAGTCGATTTCGGGGTGGGTATTTCTGTCGGGGCTATAATAGCTACTCTTATTGCCTCCACGTCCCTAGCACTGGTAGCCCCCGTAATTGCCGGTCTCGCTATTTCGGTGAACTATGTAGAAGAAACTGCCTGGTATGCTAACGGGCAAGTAACTAATCATGGTTATGATGAAAATTTGGGTCTTGGCTATGATGTTTCTGAGGACGTCTTTATTGCTCTCAGTAATTATCGCTACTCTACTTGGACCTCTACTGAGATTAAGGAGTTCGATGTCCCAGCGGGGATATACTTTGTATTCGATACCCAAGACTCCGGGAACTCCGGCGGCTGTCTCTACCTTTACGTGTACGATGGCGAGAATTTCGTGAACGAGGGCTTGTTAGATATCCATACCGACGAGAGTACTGATACGACTTATAATCATACCATAGCTACAATGCCAGCCTTGGTCAGGGGTAGGTACATCTTTAAGCTCGTCGAACACTTTGAGACAGTCTCCTATATTGACTATGTCAAGCTTTACGCAACCCTCCCCAACGGATCCCTAATCGAGCTGCCCTAATCACCGCCCTCCACAGCGTCTATGGTGACGTTCTCCCCTGGCTCCTATCTGATGATGACCTACGCGTCCCCTGCGTCGGCGGCCTGCATACGCCCTCTGGAAGTCACGAGATTATTCTTGAATTCCAAGCTCCAGAAGGGCTTGATATAAGAGCCCTGATTTTCCAGATCCAGGGTCATAACGTATTGCTAAAAGATCTGTATTGATAAAGGAAGTATTCCCATTTTTCTTTTTATCGAAAGTTCTTATTTTTATTTTAAATTTAAACTAATTTTTAAACCAATGTTCTAAGTCTGTGCTTTAAGGAAATGTTTAATGTGTATGGGATAACCCCTCAAGTATCTGAAAGCCCTTATTCGTTAATACGTAGTACACTCTCTTTTTTTTACCAATCCATCCTTCTATTCTAGATATAAGACCCAGTTTTTCAAGCTCTCTTAAATGTTGATAAAGAGTTGCTAAGGAAATCTTTATCCCAACGTGCTCCAGTTTCTTTTTCAGTTCGTAGCCGTATAATGAACCATTTTTCAGAATCTCTAAGATTTTCAATTTCGTAACTCCAATTCTAGAGATTCTCTGCCCGCTAACAACTAGATCGATAATCTCTCTAAGTTCGCCTTTCTTCTTAAGTATTTCATGAAACATATTAGGAACTCTGAGTCCAGAGCCCGTCACTATGGACACTATTGTATCTCCTTTATCAATTAGTCCCTCATCATATATTCTCTTAATAGCCGCTATAGCGACAGCACTTGCGGGTTCTGATAATATTCCTTCGCTTTTCGCAAGATTTTCTACTGCTTGTATTACCTCCTTATAACTTATGCTGGCCCCTTTGATTTCTCCCTTCTTTAGCATCTGGAGTGTATTGTTTGCTAGATCTAGATCCTCAATTAGTAGATCTCTTGCTATAATCTTTCCGAAGTCTTCAAGAGTCTCTATTCTTTCTAACCCTCTCGTTAATGCACTAAGTATAGTATCTTGCCCTTTTATCTGAACACCAATGATCATTGGTTTTTCATCGATAAGTCCTAGCGCTTGTAATTCGTTCATTGCTTTGAAAAGCATTGTTGCTAAGCCTCCATTCCCCATAGGCACGATAATGGCATCTGGCGTCTCCCAACCTAATTGCTCAATTATTTCTATTCCTACAGTTTTCAGGCCTTCCAAAAATAAGGGATTAGAGGGTCTAAAGACGTGTGCCTCGAGCTTGTGAGATTCCGCAAGAGAACATGCATTATTAAAGCTTCTTACTAGTTTTAGTTTTGCTCCATACATAGCGATTTGATACAGTTTGCCAGTATCTATTGTTCGAGGAACGTATATTGTGGCATTAATCCCCGCTTTTGACGCATAAGCAGCCAAGGATACTCCCGTGTCTCCACGCGTAGCGCATACTACATTGTTAATTCCATGATTCACAATCTTGGAAATTTCTAAGCTTATTCCTCGATCATTAAAGGATCCCGTTGGATTTCTTGTCTCATCTTTTAGGTAAATTCGAGAAAAGCCCACTATTTTCTCGAGATTTTCCGCCCTTATTAGTGGTGTAAAACCCTCTGATAGAGAAATTATTTTTTCATTCTCATGAATTGGTAAAATCTTCTTATAACGCCACATGGTTTGGATATCAGAAACTCTCAACTCATCAACTTCATACTCTACAAATAGTAGCCCTCCACAGTACAAGCATCTACTGATAATTAAGTCTCCATTAAAGACCTTTCCACAGTTGACGCACTTATAGGAAAAACTCATTCAAAATCCTCGCACTACTGGTCTCTACCAATATATAGGTTTCTTCCTATATATTAAAAGCATTTAGGACAACTCATTTCTATTCATGTGTGGTGGTCTCGTATGGGAACTAAACCAGAGGCAACTTATTATGGGATAGAATTTAGTTATTTAGATATCGCCCTCTCAGTCATCTTCACAGTTATTATCTTCTTATTCACTACGTTCTTTGCCATATCAACACCAGCCACACAAGGATTCTTTAATTTTGGAGAGATAGGTGTTTACATATCTGCTCTCATAGGCGGTCCAATAGTGGGTGCAATAGCTGGCGGTCTCGGATCAGCTCTCGCGGATATATTCCTAGGCTATGCTCATTACGCGCCCGGTACATTAGTTATAAAGGGCGTAGAGGGATTCCTTGCTGGATACCTATTCCAGCGTTTAAGAGGAGCTGGCCGAGAGATACGTCTATTATTCGGTTTAGTAGCAGCAGCGATAATTGCTATTGTTTTGAGTTATCATGGTGCAAAAGGTCTTTCAATGGTTCTTGAAATCCGTGGACAAGAATACTCACTTACTCTTCCATTGTGGGTCGTCCTCTTAATAATAGGTGGTCTCGCAACAGCATTAATCATTACAGGCTCACGTGGCGATATATTCTCTGTAATGACTCTATCCTGTCTAATAGCTGGTGTAGAAATGGTGTTAGGGTATTACTTATATGAGGCAATAGTTCTTGGGTATGGATTTATTATTGCTGCTATGGAATTGCCAGTAAATATAGGTCAAGCAGTAATTGGTACTGCTATAGGGGTTCCTACAGTAAGAGCGTTGATGGAGATGGGTCTCAGTGTTGGTAGTGAAGAATCTCAGCGTTAGATACTGGGGGGCAAGCGACTACGCCCTTAAAAATATTTCTTTCACAGCTAGACCTGGAGAATTAGTGTTAATTGCTGGACCTAGTGGGAGTGGGAAAACAACACTAGCTCATACTATTGCTGGTTTTATACCTTTTTTCTACAAAGCTGATGTTCTCGGAGAAGTGCTTATATTTGGTAAAAATCCAGTGAAGGAGGGAATAAAGGCTTTATTAGGGCTTGTGAGTTTCGTTGGTCAAGATCCCGAGATGTTCACAACATCACTGACCGTTTTTGAAGAAATTGCGCTCCCACTCATTAATCTGGGGTACCCAAAGGATCTTATTCTAAAACGTGTACATGAAATATCACGCATGTTGAGAATAGATAACTTACTAAATAAATTGATCACAGAGTTGAGTGCGGGTCAGCTTCAGAAAGTATCTCTAGCCTCAGCGTTAGCTATCGACCCTAAAGTCTTGGTACTTGATGAGCCTCTTGCGAGACTTGATAAGTTGACTGCTAAGTCTGTATCGATACTACTCAGAAAAATTGTTGAGAATGATAAAATTGTTCTTGTTTTCGAGCATCATCTGGATGAGGTACTTCCCTTAGCTGATAAGGTTCTGGTTCTTAAGAATGGAAAAAAAGTATGTGAAGGAAAACCACACGACGTAATACATTATTTGCGAGATGTTGATGTCCCAGAGATCTCTGAATCATTCCTTCTAGCCGGTTTTGATAATCCACCACTCACGGTTGATGAGGCGGTGAAGTACTATGATTCGATTAAGAAACGTATGGTATAGGTATCCACGAAGTGAGGAGTGGTGCATCAGGGATCTAACCACGGAGATTCCTTATGGAGTAAACATGTTAGTGGGTCCAAATGGTTCGGGGAAAACAACCTTATTGAGAATTATTGCGGGATTCTATAAACCTCAAAGGGGTTACGTTGAGGTACTAGGCAAGAAAATAAACTCTTACGCTGATAATATAGGGAAGCTAATCTACGTACCTTCTAACCCGAAAGTTTTTACAGTTGGGCCGACAGTTGAGAAAGATATTGAAAGAATTATTGCTTCTTTCAACAGCAGATATACAGTGAAGGAAATACTAGATATTTTCCACATAAGTCACCTTGCTAAAAAAAGAATCTATCACTTAAGCGAGGGAGAACATCGAGTACTGGCCATAGCTTCTGCTCTAGCCTCTGATGCAGAAGTAATCCTCATGGACGAGCCTACGGTAGGGCTCGATAAAGTGTTCAGAAATGCACTGATACGAATCATAAATGAGATGGGTCGTGAAAAAATCATTCTAGTAGCGACGAATGATCTACGACTTGTGCCGAGATGCGATAATATATTGTTATTAAACAATGGACAATTAATGCTCTCGGGTAGTCCCCAGAAAGTCCTTTACAGCGAAATATTCGAGGAGATTGTGGGTTTATCCGAGATTGTTGAGTTCTGTAAAATAGTAGGGCTAGAGAACATTGTTACGCCCGAAGACCTAGCGGATCACCTGAGAAACATGGTGACGAGAAATGTTTAGAGAACTCTATTATGCATTCTCGCTAATAAGGAGAGAGACTATTGTTCACAGGACACATCCTCTTCTAAAATTTTTGGGACTAGTAATACTCTTCATCGCTGCTACCTTTTCCAACTTAGAACTACTCACCATTATTTTAGTAATAGATATTATAGAGGCTTCTTTGTCACGCGCACTAGACACACTCTACAGAACAATTAGAGCGCTTCTACTACCCATCGCATTGATAGGTTTCTTCGCAACAATACTTTATAACGTCTATAGAGCCTTAGAGATAGTCTTTAGGATCATTGGGGTTTCTTGGGCCGTAGCTATTTTTGCAGCCACAACATCACCTTCTGAATTCTCCATGGCTCTGGAAAAGCTAGGTTTTCCTTTAAAACTTGTTATTATCCCAGAACTTTCCTTTAAGGTAATTCCTTATGTTGCTAGAGATATTCAGCAGACCTTAGAAGCTCTAACACTCAGGAAAGAGATAGCTACGGCACGGCCATTTCCGAGGGGAATATCTAAAGCATTAGCTGTCATAATATTATCAACAATAAAGCGAGGACACGCTCTTGCTGAAGCATTGCTAGCTAAGTTCTATGGTTTCGCTCCGAAGAGAACTAATATTTATGATTACAGTGTCACGGTATATGGAGTCTTACAGCTCATTATCAAAGCCTCGCTCATTCTTCTCTTAATTCTACTTCACTAATAACGATACCCTTCTCAAAGCCTCCTCGCTCACGTTGCTTCTTATCCTTTATAACTAGGATATCTTCCCATTTCCATCCCTTAACCCTACAAATGGTTTCTAGAACCTCTAGTATATCAGCTATTTCCTCGGGATTCTGCTCCTTTATCAGTTCATTTACTTCTTCTAGTAATTTTTTGAACAGATAATGGAGCAACTCCCGGCCTTTTACCTTTTTTATAGTAAATGATTTTCCTTCCTGATTCATTAGTTCTGGAATCCTATCACGAACAAGTTTATCCATATTAATCACTATCGAGAAGAACTTTTGATAATCAATATGTAAAGCATTTATTCGACATATACGGTTATTAATGTTCTGACTAATTTGGTGGGCGTCTAAATGAAAAGAAATGAAAAAATAATTAAAGACTTAAAAGGTATTGTAGGTTCGGAATATGTGGAAACTGATGAATTAGCTATAAGGCTATATTCTAAGGAAGCTTCTGGTCTTGAATCTGTTGCTCTTGCTGTAGTATTTCCCCAGACTACCGAAGAAGTATCCGAGATTATGAGGTATGCTTATACGAACGATCTAAAGATTTATCCCCAAGGAGCCGCTACTGATCTCGCAGGTGCTACAACCCCTGAGGCTCAAGGAATAATCTTAGCCTTCGACCGGATGAACAAGATAAAGGAGTACAGTATTGTTGATAGTTACATCATAGCAGAACCAGGAGTGCGCACTATTGAACTTAACGATTTCTTAGCAAAAGAGAAATACATGTTCCCCGTAGATCCAGCGTCCGAGAAATCAGCAACCGTGGGAGGAATAATAAATACTGGTGCTGGAGGAATGAGAGGCGCTAAGTATGGAACAATGAAGGAATGGGTAATGGGGCTAGAAATCGTTCTTCCTGATTCGGAAGGAACTATTTTAAGAATTGGTTGCAAAACAACGAAATGTCGCCAAGGCTATGACTTAGTTAGGTTAATTGTTGGAAGCGAAGGAACATTAGCGGTTGTTACGGAAGCGACTTTAAAGATAAGTCCTATACCCGAGAATATAGTTACTGGTGTGGGATTCTTCGAGACTTTAGAACAAGCTATGAATGCTGTAGTTAGTATAAAGAAGGCGAGAATAACGCCTTATGCTGCGGAGTTTCTCGATGAAAAAACTGTAAAAGTAGGAAAAGAGGGTCTAAATCTCGACTGGGAAGCAGAGGGTCAGATGGTTCTTATTAGTATTGACGGACCAGTAGAAGCTGCTGAAAAATATGCTAAAATAATAGAGGAAAGCATGAAGAATGCGGGTGCATCTCAAGTATTGGTTGCGCATTCTCTAGAAGAGGCTGAAAAGCTCAGATTATTCGATCTTAGAAGAGCTTGCTATCCATCAGCAATACAATTAGCGGCTCAATCCGTGAAGGGCGAAGAATCAAAGCCCCTCGTGGTTATAGAGGATATCGCAGTTCCACCATCTAAACTCCCAGAAGCTGTAAAAAGACTCAGAAAACTAGAACAGAAATATGGCTTGCCCTTAGTAATATTTGGTCATGTAGGCGATGGAAACTTGCATCCCACAACTTGGGTCGATGCCAGTGATGAAGAAGCAAGGAAGAAGATGTGGGAAATGTTCTACGAAATCATGGAAGTAGCATTGGATTTGGATGGAACGATAAGTGCTGAGCATGGAATCGGGAAACTTAAGAAAGAAGGTCTGCGGATGGAGTTTGAGCGCAAAAAATCTCTAAAAGCTCTAGAATTGATGCGTCAGATAAAGAAAGTCTTTGATCCAAAGAATCTGCTTAATCCAGGAAAAGTCATATAGATCTTTGGTGATGATGCAATGATACTAACAGTCACTAAGGTAGAGAATGCTGAAAAACTTATTTATAGAGAGCTTGTAAAATGCGCATTCTGTGGTTTCTGCGAATATGCATGCCCCACCCTTAAATACGGTGACTTTCGCCGCCAGTATGGCCCCCGAGGAAGAGTTAACGCAATACTTTTAGCGTTAAGGGAGAAAATAGTAACACCTGAGAGCGTTCGAGGAATTTTCACGTGTTTAGAATGTGGAGCTTGTACCCTTCACTGTCCAGCTAAAATAGATGTTGCTATGGCTGTTAGATTGTTCAGAGCATTACTTATTCATGGCAAAATAAAGGTTAGTGAAGAAGTCGCTAAATATGTACCAATGGTTTCTCGGAAGTGATTAATATGTTACCCCTAGAACCCGTATTTGAATTACTTGTAAATAATATAAGGAATAGAGGTTTTCCGTTCCCAGTAAAGAAAGATATTTGCTATAAGTGGGCTGAGGAACTTGAGCTACCCAAGGGCGGGGAAACTATCCTGTACACATCTTGCCTCTATCAGTTGGTTCCATACATAAACGCGATGGCTCATTGGTTAGAAACTGCTGAGAACTCGAAGTTTTTAAGACTGGGTCTTAAACTCTTGGGAAAACTTCCATCGCTAAGCTCGTTTTCAACCATAATTGCTCGCCCCAACCATAATGAAATAAAATACTTCACCGAGATACCTAAAATAATCGCTCAAACGTTACTTAAGATGGGAATTAACTTTGGCTCTCTCTATGAAGAAGATATTTACTCTGGAGCTCTCTTATTTGATTTGGGTCTTGATAATTATTTTAGAGAACATGCTTTGAAAGTTACTGGTATATTTAGGAAACATGGTGTAAGAAAGGTAATTACCCTAGATCCCCATACTACTTATGTCCTAAGAAAAGTCTATCCCGAGTTCGTAGATGAGTTCGATATTGAAGTTGTTTCTTATCTAGAAATTCTAAGCAACAGACTCGATGGAGAAGAAACTTCTAAAAAGCTTACAGTAACTATCCACGATCCCTGCCTCTACGCTAGAGAACTCGGCATTATAGAGGAACCCAGAGAAATTCTACGAAAACTGGGGGTTGAGATAATCGAACCAAAACATAATAAAATCCACACGTTTTGTTGCGGAGGGCCTATCGAATCGATATATCCCTCAATGTCAAAGAAGATCGCTACAGCACGTCTAACGGAACTCTCTCAATACTCTAAGAACATAATCACTCTCTGCCCAATCTGCATCGCGAATTTAGGTAGATACGCTCCCCCAGATATAAAAATCCACGATATCTCCCAAGTAATCGCTGGAAAAATCTAACCATTAAACTTCTCAATTTCTTTAATTAACATTAATTAAAAAATAAAAATGAGAGAAATTATTGTTCATAGATGACTTCAGGTTCTGGATTAACGAAGAGATAGAAATAGATTGTACCCAGTAAGATTAGTACTGCTGATATTGGACCCCAGTAAACGTAGCCATAATAATCTCCGAATAATGCAAAAATATAGCCGACTATCACGTATCCACTCGCTTGGAAAATATTTAGTACTATTCCATCAAACCCAGTATAAGTCCCCGCTCTAGACACTCCTGTGACCTTAGCATTTGCATCAATTATGTTTGCTAAAATTACATAGTTTAGAATCCAGTATGCTGCTAATCCAAACGCCCCAAGAGTCAGATATACCAGAGCTATTTGTTGTTTTAAGACTAAATCGTATTGAGGTGCGAGAGTAATTATTGAAAACAGCGCCACTATCATCAGAATGTTTCCGATTATAAGTAGTCTCTTAATCATGCCCTTTTTCCTACTCAGTTTGACCCATACTGCGAAGGAAATCATTATAAGAACCATAAGGAATAGGGCGGTACCCAAGTATTTTATATCCGTTAGTTTTAAAAACTCGCTTAAGAATCCCAGTAAAACCGTTAACATTATCGTATGTCCCATCGACATAATTCCTCTAGAGATTATCCAATTGATAAAGTTTCTATCCTTGATCACAATACTTAGCTCACTAAGGAATTTTGGCTGATAAAGAGATATTTTGGGTTCCTTAATTCTAATCACAGAAGGTATGTAGAAGAATATCTCTATTATAGAGACTATTATAACGAAATTATATAGGATATTCGGTGCGTTCTTTGCCACAATTGGTATAGCGAAACTACCGCCAGTCCCCACAATGTTTCCTAATACATTAAAGAGATTTTCGTAACCAGATACTTCAGCACGTTCTTCTGGTCTAGTTATCTCGGGTAGCCAAGCTTGGTAGGGTGTTAATAGATATCCGTAGAAGAAATTAAATGCTGCAAGCCAGAAGGCCTCGTATGCGAATAACATGAGTTGATTTTTGACATCTATGAAGAGATTTGGGAAGAATAGAAATGAGAAAGATATTGCTAGCAGTATCGAGCCAGATATTATGAAGGGTTTTCTCCTGCCTAGTCTTGGATGTCTTGTTTTATCACTTAAGTATCCCATTACAATGCTTGATATCATTATAGCTAATTTCCCGATAGCATTTGCATAGCCGTTCAGAACATCGCTTAATTCAAAAATTTCCTTGTAAAGGTAAAATGTTGCTAGGGATATGAGTGTCAATAATGTGGTGGATCCAAATCTACCCATTCCGTAAAAAATCTTATCAATCCTTGGCAGAGGCTCGAAGTCTTCAACCATTATATTATCCCCTCAAAACCAATTGATGTTAGGTCTATTCTACAGCGAGATTTTATAGCTTCGAGAGATTTCTCTACATCCCTATAGCTTAACTCAAAGACCACGGGTCCCTGGAAGGAGTTAACCATTAAGTATTCTAAAATTTTACAGAAAGGTAACTTCCCCTCACCCAGAGGAAGATGATCTATATAAGTGAAGTCGTTAGGAGATTTTCGAGGCAGAGCGTCATGAAGATGAATCTCGGATATCTTGTTGAAATACTTTGATAAGAATTCCATGAGGTCAATATCACCAGGTTGGCCAGAAAGCGTATGCCCCGTATCGAAACAGATCGTTGTATTAAATGCCTCCACTAACTCAAATGTTAGTTCCCAAGGAAATTCTATTGTCTCGATGGCCAGTCTCCTAGGATCTATCCCAGTTTCGCTTATGATTTTTTCTAGACTTTCACGAGCAAAGAGTTGGAAAAATCTCAATACGATATCCTTTATGCCCTTCTCTAATCTGAGCCTAGAAAACTCCGCCGCGAGCGAGCCAAATGGATGCACAACATATGTTACTGGCTTTATATCTTCAAAAACATTTATTGTTTCGATACATGCGGAAATGGATGCCTCCCTTATCTTCTTGTTAGGACTAGATAACTCAATAGACCATATCGGTAGATGTACGGAAAAACTAGCATCATATTTCTTGGAGAAATCTATTAGCCGTTTCAGGATATCCTCGTTGAAAGAGTTTGGGATAAAAAAGTAGATGTCACCAGTTATTTCGAAGTGTCTAAAGCCTTGTTTGATGCCTTTCTCAACAAAATATGAATAGTCAAATTTTGCAAAATCTATCCCGCTAGGAGTGGAGATAATGTCCCGTAACTCTGATATCTCGTATAGTGGTACAATACCTAGACGCATGAAAAATCAAACTTCTTTAAAAAATAAAAATTAAACGTTTTTTCATCAGAAGTTACTGGGTGTTATCAAATGGATATTCTCTCGGAGAAGGAGAAGATTAAGGAACAATTAAGACCATTTTTTGAGCCAAAATCTATAGCAGTTATTGGAGCATCCCATAAAGAGGGCAGCCCAGGCAATGTTATCTTCTATAACCTGATGATGAATTATCGTAGTGGAAAGTTAAAGGCCCGCGTGTATGGAGTGAATATTAAAGGGGGAGAGTTGTTCGGTGAGAAACTATATAAGACGATTCTAGACATTCCGGATGATGTAGAGCACGCTATAATAGTGATCCCCGCTAAATTCACGCCTAGTATTATGAAAGAATGCGGTGAAAAAGGCGTTAAAGTAGCAACGATAATCTCTGGTGGCTTCTCGGAAGTAGGTAATGTTGAGCTTGAGAAACAAGTACTTGAGATAGCCAGGGAGTACGGAATAAGAATCATTGGGCCTAATGGATTAGGAATATTCGATGCTTACTCAGGAGTCGATACATTGTTTATCCCAGAAAAGAAGGAGACTGATGAGGGACTAAAAATAAATATGCCGAGACCAAGAGCTGGTTATATCACATTCCTATCTCAGAGCGGAGCCTTAGGAGACGCTGTCCTTGATTATATGTACGGGGAAAACCTAGGAATCTCCAAATTCATTAGCTGGGGCAACAAGATAGATGTTGATGAAAGTGAAATGCTCCTCTACCTAATGGATGATGAAACAACTAGAGTAGTGATGATGTATCTAGAAGGATTAAAGAAAGGAGGCAAAAAACTAGTTGAGATCGGACGCGAATTCTCTAAGAGGAAACCCATAGTAGTGCTGAAGGGAGGAGTTACTGAGGCTGGTGCTCGGGCTACGATGAGTCATACAGCGTCCCTAGCTGGTAATTACAGGATATATGAAACAGCTTTCAAAGAAATGGGTGCAATAGTTGCTAAGAATTTATTAGAGCTTCTTGATATGGCGAAGGCTCTTGCTTTACAACCACCCGCGAAAGGACGTAACGTTGGTGTTGTAACAAATGGTGGAGGACCCGGGATCCTTGTTAGTGATTTTGCGGAAAGGGCTGGTTTAAGAGTTCCCAGACTATCATCTCAAACAGTTGAGGAGTTAAAGAAGTATGTTTCTGAAGGAGTAATTCCCTCCATAGCTACCTTTCCCAATCCTATTGATCTAAGTGGTAGTGCTACAGATGAATCCTATGTTGTGGCTACGCAATTATTACTGGAAGATCCCAACATCGATATTGTCGTCGTTTTAGCTCTGCATCATCCTCCAACGATATCTAAGGATATGCCTCGGAAAATGATTAATGTGATTAAGGATTATCAAAAACCCACATTGGTTATCGATGTGGGTAGTGCTGAGGTATCGGTTTGGGTTCGGAAAAAATTCGACGATGCAGGCATACCGGCCTACCCATTACCAGAAAGAGCTATTTTCGGAGCAAAAGCCCTTGTAAAGTATGGAGAATGGTTAAGAAAACAAGGAGTACTTGAGCAGTATCTGCAAGAGTGGCACCCAGCAATATGAGTTTATTTAATCCTTTGAAACATCTATCACTAAACCAAAACCTTTAATAGTGATAATCTTTTCAAGACAATGGTGTGTAGTAATGCATATTCGCAATTTTTTAAAATCCCCTATAGTGCTTCGACGCATTCTGGGCTTCATTATCCTCGATATCTTAATGGAGAAGAATATGCACGGATACGATATCTGGAAGGAACTTGAGGAAAAAGTTGGCTCTAAGATCCCTCATCCAATAGTTTACCGCATCTTAAGGGAATTCGAAGATATGGGCTTGGTGAAAGGCGAGTGGATATCTTCCGAAACAGGCCCAGCGAGAAAAGTGTACTTAATTACAGAAGATGGCATCATGGTTCTAAAACACAATTTGAACCTCCTAAAAAAGATCAGGGATCTATTAGATAAGATTATAAGAAATATTGAAAGGCATTGTCAGAATCGTCAATAAATTCCCCAACAACATAATTCTAGCTCTTTTCTGACTTAAAGTGTCTGTGAATCTTTATTTTTAATGCCCAATAACTTTTTGATTAGCTCACGTGTAGGTTTTGTTAACTCCAGCTTAAGCACTTCTTTAAGTTCAAACCACTCGGCATCCAATACGTCTCCTCCTGGTGATGGTTCCTTAGAATCTTCTGTTTTAACAAGGTAATCGAGTATTATATAGTGATACTTTACCCGTCCATCCTTGTCTTTGATAATCACTTGAGCAATATGACAGAGATCTAAAACCTCGCACTCTAACCCAGTTTCTTCTTTAAATTCTCTTTTAACCGCGTCTTCTATTCTCTCACCTACTTCTATAGCTCCTCCAGGGATACTCCAGAACCCTCTTCCAGGCGGTACTCCTCTCTTTACCAAAAGAATCTTACCATTAGAAATAGCTACAGCACCAACGGCCGGTATTGGATATCTTGGATACTCCCTCTGCATAAAACCATCACACACTTAAAAGCTAATTAACGCAACATATATGGTAAATAAAAATAGCATTAATGGCTTTTGGATACTCATTATTGTTCTCATTGAGCCAGATATTTTCAGACGTGGTAACTATGCGACGAATAGTTATAGCTCTCGGCGGCAATGCATTGCTTAAGAAAGGCCAGAGAGGTACTTATGAAGAGCAATTGAGAAACGCAACGAGAACTGCTAAGTTCCTAGGTGATATTATCCAGGAAGGATACGAAGTCATTATCACGCATGGTAATGGTCCTCAAGTTGGAGCAAAAATGCTTCAGTATGAATATGCAAAAGAGAATGTACCTCCATTTCCCCTAGACGTAGCTAATGCTGAGACCCAAGCATTGATAGGTTATATGATTCAGCAGAGCTTGCGAAATGAACTTATGCGGCGAGGAATAGAAAGAGAAGTCGCCACAATCGTGACACAAGTTGTTGTTGATCCTAACGATCCTGCATTCAATAACCCAACAAAGTATATTGGTCCATATTACAATGAAGAGGAAGCAAAAAAACTTATGAAAGAAAAAGGCTGGATAATGAAACCCGATCCCAGAGGAGGTTGGAGAAGAGTCGTTCCTTCGCCAGACCCAAAAGACATAGTAGAAAAAGAGACTATTCTAAGACTAATTAATCAGGGAGTGATTGTAATAACTGTTGGGGGCGGAGGCATCCCTGTTATAAAGACCCCAGAAGGTTATAAGGGTGTAGAGGCAGTAATTGATAAGGATTTAGCATCCGCATTGGTTGCGAAGATTGCGAAAGCTGATACGATGATTATCCTTACGGATGTTGAGAAAGTTATGCTCAACTATGGAAAACCTAACCAAGTACCCATTGACAAAATGACGGTAAGTGAAGCTGAAAAATACTATAATGAGGGACATTTTCCACCGGGAAGCATGGGGCCTAAAATATTAGCTTTGATAAGATTTCTAAGATGGGGTGGAAAACTGGGTATTGTTGCACATTTGGAGAAAGCAATGGAAGCTTTGAAGGGTAAGAGTGGTACGTTTATTATACCTGATTCATAGTAAGATTCCTCGAAAGAGGTAGCAAGGAAATGACTCCCCTGTGTTGCTCGCTTGATGACGCAATATCTGTCTTTGAAAAGTATTCCCGATACATCACACACGGTGAAATAGATAGGATAGGAGTTTTCGATAATTTCTATGTAGTCGAGACCTTAAACGCTTACTTATTTCTCTTATCTCTTAACGATGCTCCAAAGCCTATTGATTTAGGATACGCACTTGGTTTTGAAGAGATTCCCGATTTCATAAAAAAATATGGATTAAAAAAAGCGAGAGGCTACTACATCCCTCTTAATACTCTCGTACTGCTCGTTGCCCCAAAGAAGAACTGTGAAGGCGAACTCAGGATAAAAATTCCTAAAAAAGAGAGAATGTCTTTTACGGATCCTATCCAAGACAGCTTATACGCAATACTAGATACAGCAAAGGGGTATTTACGATATCGCGAGAAAATCATAGGCTGCCTTTCAATAGCATGTGTCTCTCCACTAGCCGAGATTGCAATAGAAGAATTGGTAAAGAGGTTCAAAGCAGCCTCCTTTGAAGCACTCGATGATAAAAGAATCTCCACAAAATGGAGAGTAAGGTTTGAGTTTGGTGTCAGACCCTTATATGTCAATGAGGCTCTTCTAGACATAGAGAAGCTAGAATATGATTTAGCGAATTCTTACCTAATCTTAGCCGAGGAAGAAGAAGTTATTAGAGGTGCTTTGTTAGGGCTGGAATACGACCGAGAAGAATATCTTGTAAAGTATTTCGTAGGCGAGGAGAAAAGTTATGGCAAGATAATCGTTTACAAAATTTCCTTATTAAAGGGAGAAGCGCGAGTAATACTAGCTAAAAACATTTCTAACGCTGAAACTCTTGAAGAGATGGTAGGGGATAATACGTTACGAGTATTGCTCTGTTTGATATCAAATCTTAAAGAAATAACCATTAATAATGAGAAGATCTCTTGTCATAAGGTGAAAGAAAAGAAACGTGAAATAAAGAAGACTTTCTTGAAGAACTTGCGAGAGAAAATCCAACAAGAAATGGGAGTCGAAATTGAGAATGAGTTTAAAATCTCGTTTAAGGGAGTAAAGGGATTAGGTTTTATAGCGAAAAGAAACAATGTTATTATTCTCGCGTTTCAACGCTAGTGCAGGATAGATGCAGAAGTTTCTGGATCAACTCATAAAGCTTCGCATCTTTTTCTCTCAAATATACTATTTGCGAACAAACAAACGCTTCACCCTTTCTTGTTAGCAATCGCTTCAGAGAACTAACCATGTTCTTTATCATTTCTACCGTCTCCTTCAGAATCATAATAGCCTCTTTATCACTAAAACCAATCACATAAAGAAGTTTTCTCCAGAAATAATCAGCTTCATCACACCATCCAAGATTCATTAAAGCACCTTCCTGCAGAATAATTGGGACTCTATCGAAAGTTTTTCGAAGAAAATTTTCCAGCTCCTCCTTTATAATCGCTGGCACGCGTATTCTTTTCTTTTCTCCAAGAATACAATAATACATTATCATTGCTAGATTTTTTAGGCCGATCTCTCTTCTTATCTTCGTTATTATATTTGGCCTCGGGGGTACTCGGAGGGGCTCTACTTTATCAATAGTCTGAGTAACGTGGGTCTTACCTATGAGGAAGACTATAACAAAATGGTCTTGATGTTCAACAGCATATTCTCGTAAGCCGCTTTCATAAAGGATAGGTACGGTTTCGTTACACCTAGTGCATTTTATGGTAGTTTTTTGGGGATAAACAGCGGATTCTACCAACGGATATGCGTTGATGTCCCGAGCAACACCATACTTATCAAATTTAATAATTACTACATGATCATCATGCCGAACTCCTACTTGTTTGAGACCAGGTTGGGATGGTGCATAGATACGAATAACTCTTACTGGTCTCTCGCATAATGGACATGCAAGAGAGACGTAATCTTCAAGAAACTTTGAAGTTGCACTCATACTAAGCCCCCTATATGCCCTTACTTCGAAGCTCCTCAGCGATGTTATAAAGTACCTCTAGAAACTTTTCCAGTCCTTCGCCCGTCATAGCTGATACTTCGAGATACTCTCTAACATTTATTGTTTTCTGCATTTCTTCTAGCGAGGCCTCAATAAAATCGTCTGGAAGTGTCTTTATATCTTTTTTATTGCCAATAACTATGCAGGGAACGTCATTTAAAGCATTCTTAACATATATGCTCCATTCCTTCACAAGATTTACCAAAGATTGAGGATTAGAAAGATCAAAGACTAACACAACGATATGAGAACCTCTAAAGAAGGGAAGGATTGCCTCCCGAAAATGTTTTTGACCACTAAAATCCCAGAAAATTAGTTCAATATTTTTATTAGTGAGAGTTTCTATGTAGACACCCTTTGTTTTTTCTACAAGTGTGATGTCTGGATGCCCTATTAATCTATATATCAACGACGTTTTCCCAGACCCAGCATCTCCTGCAACAGCTACCTTATACCTCCTAAATTCTTTATTGTGCATAGTTTTACACCACATTTCTTCACATAGAAAAGTTTTCTCCTAGGCATAATTTGTGCACTCACCCATTATTCTCACTAAAAAATTTTCTATTAATCATTTACGCATGATAGGGGGATATTGATATCCGAAATAATAAAGAATATATTCTGAGGAAAAGTACTGTTTTTTATGACTACTTAAACTTGTGTGGTATCGATGAAAAAAGCTATCAAAGCAGCACTGATCCTTTTAATCCCTCTTCTAATCTATGATATTATTGTCATCGCCTCCGTAGCACAAATTTACGCACAAGCCTCTCAACCTCCTGAAGTAGTAATTAACTTTCCAGCGACTACAAATCCCATCAGGCCTCTTCGGGACGGTGTAGTGATCGCTGGTCGCGAATATTCGTTAACTATGAGAATAACTCTATACCTACCAGAAACCGCTACCCAGAATTGGACCGATATTGAGATCATGGGAGACGGTATAGGAAAAAGCGATCTTAATATAACATTTACACCCGATACCGATTATCGCCCCAAAGCAACTTTAGTTGGTCCGGGGGGTGAGGTTCTTAAAGAAGTCAATGGTTCATGGATAAGAAACTGGGCTTATATTAAGATACCCCGTGTAGAACCTGGTGAAAAATGGGTCTTTGAGTACCGGATTTATGCACCACGACAGTTACCCCGAGGAGTAGAATCTGTAAAAGTTATTTTTACGATAAAAGTAAAGTTTGGTCCAACATACGAATGGCAAGAATTGCAGAAGACTATCGAAGTTAGACGTCCTCCAATAACTAGACTCTTCATAACGATGGGAATTACATTAGGAGTATTCATAGGATTACTGATCTTGGGCGCAGTAGGATTCTTCTCATTATTCACTACCCTAGACCTAGTTAGTATAGCTATGATAGGGGCGGCAATGACTGTATGGGTTCAGATCTTGGGTCGACAATTCGTGTTCCCCTTAACCGATAGGTTACCTTTCGCCTATAACTTCGCGGTAGCGGACTTCCCATACATATTGTTACTCATAACCGCTATAGCACTGGTTAAAAAGCCTGGAACAGCATCCCTGACTCTTTTCATCTATAATATAGTCTCAGAGATAGGATGGTATGGATTAAATCCGCTCTGGTGGGCCTATCCATTTGCTCAAGGTTTACCAGTGGATCTCTACCTGCTCATGAGGGGTCAAGCCGTCTTAACTGACAAGCCAATATTCTTCAGATTCAGGATATCGGAAGAAGAATTCGAAAGAGCTCCCGACGTGCCTGGTCTCCGATTAATCGATGGCTTCATAATTGGCCTCCTCAGAGGCTTCTTTATGCAAGTTAGCCTCTACACAGTATTCTTCCCTAACCTATACCGTCTAGAATATCTCTGGGAGTATGTCTTTTGGTGGATTGTTATTCCGTGGTCAATAGGAAACGCCATCGCTGGAGCCATATCAGTACCAATAGCTGAGAGAATACGCGAGGCATCCCAGTACTAACGACTTATTCCCTATTTTCTAAATCCTTTATTTATTTTCGGATTTCGAGAAAAGAACTCTCTCTTCTTAAAGCTAGGATAAAAAGTTTTATTCTTGGTTATCTATTATCTTTCTTGCCAGCTAATATTTTGGTGAGATTATGTCTGTTAAAAGGTCGTGGATCATTCCTATTATAGTAACAGTAATTCTTGTATCCAGTAATCTCGCAACTATGATGGTTAATAGCTCTACTAATTCTCCCAGCGAAATAGAGAAAGTCTCTATCAAATCTATGAAAAAGTATCCCCTAATGTACCTTTATTACCCACCCGAAAACAATAGAGTTCACTTAGCACAATCAAGTGAGCAACCAAAAATCATCCTAGACGCTGGTCATGATCAGTACTACACACCTGATAGATTATCAGAGTTTGTGTCTCTCATAAGCATATTTGGGGATATAGTAGTTAATTATGACCAAATAACTTCGGAGGATCTAACCGGGGCCTCTCTTCTAATTATTCCAAATCCCGAGGGAGAGTTTACCCCTGACGAAGTAAGCGCGATACATGCTTTCTTAGAAAATGGTGGATCCTTATACATAATGGGTACTTGGCACGATTATTTCGACCCACAAATAGCAAATGCGATAACTGAGAAATACGGTATCGTATGGGACGATGTTAGCGTACAAGATAATACGACTTATTTCACGCATCCAGACTATAATGCGCCTTACTACCCATTGGTGCATGTATGGGCAAACAACAGTATTACAAGAGAGATGGGTATCCTAGAAAACGTTAAGGAAATCTTCTTCTCTGGTACAAATCTTAGAATTGTAACCCCCACCGATCCATCAAAAGTACTAGAGGGTCCCTATCCCATCGGCGTAGGAGATGATGACACATTCGTAGTCTTTGAAAACGGTACCAGCAAACTTCTAGACGGGGATGTAATTTTCTTTGCAGCCGTGAAACTAGTAGGTGGTGGAAAAATATTCGCCTCAGGAACAACATATGTATTCGCCTACGATAGAGTTAGACTCCTTGATAATCGCATCTTTACCCTCTTAACAGTTGGTTGGACACTAAATCTGACCCCGGAGGATTCTTTGATTCCACTAATAGAGAGCTTTAGTGTTAGTAAGGAAAACTACATCCTCGGAGACACTGGTACAGTTTCCGTAAAAATAAAGAATCTAGCAAATGCCTCTAAGGAGAATGTCTCTATAAATCTGCTTATTCCCTACTTCCTTGAAGTAGTAGATAGCAAGGTTACCGTTTCTAGAGAATCTGGTACGTACGATATCACTTATGTTCCCGGAGAAATGATTAATTTTGGCACTTTAGCGCCTCTTGAGATAGTAACTGTATCATTTACTGTTAAATGTGTCCTAGGACTTAAGAGAGATGGTTTCCTAGGCGTCCAGCTCTATCTTAAAGGTTCTAAAATTGGTGAATCAACAATTTCCGTTTCTTCAAGCCCAGCATTTGATACCGCAGTCTCCTTTGACCCCTTCCCATTAAACCTCACTCTGACAAATAAGACGCTCCTATATGTTCGCGTTAAGAATATCGCCACTTACACCATAAGAAGTATCGAGGTTAGAATACCCGAAGTCCCTCCAGATGTTTCATTCAACGCCACTGAAGCACTAATAAGTAGCTTAGCTCCTGGTGAAGAAAAAACAGTGACGTTTGAAGTTACCACTACCTCTATAGGAGCGTACTCCATTGCTGTCTATATAAAAACCGAGAATGGCGGTGAAGATGTTGCCAGAGCAGTATTAGTAGCGACAACTACTAGAATAATCGTATTTGATGAGGGACATTACCAATTCGTGTACTTCACATCCCAATGGATGGGCGACTTCATCGATCTCTTACTTAGACATGCACCAGTGTTAATTTTGAAAGGTACTATTCCTGCTCCATTATTAGACCCCAGCGTCACCGCCATATACGTTCTTCCAATACCTCAACCATCTACCGGATCTCCCGGAGACACAACAACCCCCATAATGAGTGACGAGGAAGTTCGGTTAATCCAACAATACCTAGAGAGCGGAGGATCCGTTCTAATGATGGGTAACTGGTATCAATACTTCTGGCCAGACAATCCCGGAGGATTCAATGAAATAACAGGTAAGTATGGACTTAAATGGATTGATGGCGACGTATACGATCCCGTAAACTATATCGATGCGACCTATCATGTTGTAGCGAAAACATTCGCGAAAAATGAGATTGCAAAAATACTAACTGCTGGTATCTCCCAGATCGAGTTCGCTGGCACCGCTTTAATCGCTACTAACACGAGTATCGCAACACACTATCCCGTAGTTATCGGTAATAATGAAAGCTACGTAACTGATGATCAGGGAAACATATTAGCGAGAGGAAAGGATGTTTTGATGATTGTGGCCTCAATAATCGCTGGTAAAGGAAAACTGCTCGCTAGCGGCAGTGTCTACGCATTCTCTTCAAGATACTATTACAAGTCTAACGAGCCATTCATAGCCAACGTAATAACTTGGCTACTGGGTATAAAGCAACTCGACATAGAGATAAGTGGTGTCCCCTACCAAGTAAACATTGGAGAAGATATCGTGATGCGTGTAAAAGTCACTAATAAAGGCGTCGAGACGCTGGTAGGTATACAAGTAGCCATCGATTATTCCCCCGGAATAATAAACAGAAATGGTACAAAAACGTACAGTGTTGGTGATCTAGAGCCCGGAGAATACGCCGAAATCGTCTGGATACTATCCGCTAACGCAGCCGGAACATACAGAATAACTGTTAATGCGAGTGCATCTAACCTACCTAGCCCCACCACTAAGGAAATAATCGTTAATTACGTAAAGCCCAGGGGCAAAATACCCGCAAGCGGACTAATAGCAGTATCCGTCATCATCGTCTTAGTAGTCGTTTTTGGAGCTTTAGCTCTTTACATAAGAAGATTCAAAAAGTCTTAAAGCAAGCTCATTTTCAATTTTTATTCTTCATTTCTTCTTCATATTTCATATAGCCTTTTTCTTCGTTTTTAGAAAATTTTGAAAAGCAATCTTTATAAGTCAGATAAACAAATCCAATACTACCCCTTCCCCTAGCTAGTTACCTTTCTAAAAAATAAAAAAGGTGCAGCATTTTGAAGAAAAACTATATCCTCGCAATGCTAATCGCAATAATTCTTCTCTCCGCTAGCACTTCAACACCAGGTATAAAACCATACAAAGCCCTATCAATAAGTTCGATAAAGGGGAGAGAAATCACATCCCCCCCAAGTTCTTCCACAGTACCTGACCTTGTTATTCATCAAACCCCGTTACCTACTGTGAAGGTACTATTCGACGAAAGCCATGGGCAGTGGTGGGATTCTGAGAAGTTATCGGCATTCCTCCAAGATCTTGAAGAAAACTATGGTGTGGAAATAGTTGTGCACACAACTGGTGAACTAAATGATTCTCTACTATCCAATTATGATGTACTAATTATAACTAATCCCTCTGTAAAATTGCCTTACAATGCTACGGAGATAGATGCCATCAAGAATTTCGTGAACAGTGGTGGTGCTTTATTAATCATGGGTGATTGGTACGACTACTTTGATCCAGCATGCATCGAGAACATTACAAAAGATTATGGAATCGGTTGGTACGATGCTGAGATCCTTGATGAGAGTAATCATGATTATTATAAATATCTTTTCGATGTAATCATCCATACATGGGCAAATAATACCGTGGCACGTTTTGTAAGTAGAAATGGCACGTTTGAAGTTGAAGCATATTCTTCAACCGCACTCTATTGGACTGGCGTAAACTCGACAGATGCTCCAGTATATATTGTTGGAACGGGAGATGACGACACTATTGTAAAATTCGAGAACGATACACAGAAAACATTAGGCTATGATGCTATAGCTTTTATGGCAGTTGATGTGGTCAATGGTGGAAGAATTTTTGCAAGCGGCAGCTCAGCTATGTTTAGAAGCGATGAAGCCTATTATTATCTGGATACAAGGTGGGATACAGCAGATTTTGCTATGCTAGTGTTCGAGTGGTTACTTGGTAGAGGGTTGTGGCTTTCTTCTACCGAGGCTCCTTCCTCGCTTCTATTGAGTGAGCATGGTCTAATAAACCTAACGATCACTAACAATTGGGGTATTGACGCTACCAATGTACGTGTCGGTGTTGAGATCGAAGGCGCCCTAGATCTGGTTAATGCTTCGAATATTTATACGATAGAGACTTTGCCAGCAGGTTCTTCAGTTTCTCTATGCTGGGAAGTTGTTGCTACAGGAAACAGTCTAGCCAATGTTACTATCAAGGTATGGTCTGATAACGTTCCTGGATTCTCAAAAGTAGTGCATATCGAGACACTAAGCTTAACGGTGACGCTCTACCCGATTCCTGAAGAGTTCCTAATCTACGAGAGAGACAACTTCACATTATTCGTAGAGGTTTACAATCCAACAAACATAGTTGCTGAGAACATTTCTCTTGAACTGATCCTTCCAGCTGGATTATCTACACTCAACGATACTACATACTTCATATCCGCACTAAATCCTGGAGAGGCAATGCACTTAGAATATATAATTAAGGCAGCGAAAATCGGCTTCTTCGAAATAGTAGTGCAATTCTCATCGGCTAATCTTGGATCCGGCTCTGCATCAACTAAGGTAAACGTTTATAATGCATTAATTGTCTTTGATGAAGGACACGGCCAATTCTACGATTCCAGCAGGATGCCTACTTTCATTAAGTATCTTAGCCAATACGGTTTAGTAGAAATCAACACTGGTAACTTCACTGAAGAAATACTTAACGCAGCTCACCTAGTGGTTATTCCATATCCAAATGATGGTCTCTACGATTTCGAGATAAGCCTTCTAAAGAACTACTTAGCAAATGGTGGAAAAGTCTGGATAATGGGTAACTGGTACGACTACTTTGATCCAGCAAGTTTGAATGACCTCACGGGCGAATACGGAATCGTGTGGAACGATGGAGAGATAATGGATGACGAGAACAACATGGACGCTTCTTATAAGCCTATCTTATCAGTATTCGCGGATAACTTGCTAGCTAAACTCCTCAGCGCGGGTGTTTCCTCGGTTCTGGCTCATGGCTGTACTTACTTAAACGTTACTGATCCAGCCATACCCATACTCCTTGGTAATCCAACGAGCTATGGAGTAAATGATACTGGAAAACCCTCAGGTATTAACGGAACGGATCTCGTTGCTGCAGCCGCTGTTGAGTTGGAGAATGGCGGCAAACTATTTGCGATGGGTGGTACATTACCGTTCGCTTACACCGATAATGCCGAGTATAACCACCGCTTCATCGACAATATTATTCGGTGGCTAATTGGTTCTAGGGCATTAAATGATACCTCACCGCCAGAGATCTCGATAACTGCTCCAGGGGCTGATTCATATATTGCTTCTCAAACCGTAACCATTGAGTGGAGTGTCACTGATAAGACTGAAGGAAACATAACCTTTGTGTACCTAGATGATTCGCTCGTAGATATGCTAGTCGGTGGAGAAACTGAGTATACTCTATCCGACCTGTCAGAGGGTACTCACACAGTAAAGCTCGTGGTTTATGACCGTGCTTACTTATCCTCTGAGGCTACTGTAACCTTCACCGTCGATCTAACAAAGCCAGTAGTCACGATCTTATCCCCGACAGAGAATGAAGTCGTGAAAGCCGGCAATATTACAGTGACTTTCGAAGTGACTGATAACTTTGGAGTAGATAGAGTAGAGGTCTACTTGGATGGAGAACTTGTCACTACCCTCCCAGGCACTGCCAACCAGACAACAGTTAATGTACCGCCTGGCACCCACACGATCTCAATCGTTGCTTATGACTTCGCTGGTAATCAAGCATCAGCACTAGTTACTATTACGGCTAAAGCACCACCCACCATCGCGACGTGGTTAGTCTACATAGGTGGTGCCGTAATAATAATTATTGCTATAATTGTAGCCGTTTACTATGTCAAAAAGAAGGCATAACTTATTAATTCTTCTTTTTCTCTATTTTTTTCTTAGCAATATAACTTATTGGTGATGTTTTTGAGGAAATTATTCATCGCTATGGCATTTCTCCTACTTCTAAGCGTCTTTATAGCACCATCACAAACTGTTCTAAGATCCCAAGAAACGGAGATAAAAATCATCTTCAGAGAGAGTGCTGGTCAATACTACTCAACCGCTCTGTATAGTACCCTCATAAGTGATTTGATCCGTCAAGGAGTTGTTGTGGAGAAATATAATGCAAGCGAAGCTCTACCTAGCTTAGAAGAGCTCTTACAATTCGATGT